>Ga0299912_10000191_pt1 | contig 63978 bp, 65 predicted proteins | sample RVTome_2_FD_207667 | JGI IMG/M metagenome (GOLD analysis project Ga0299912, IMG submission 207667) | Soil microbial communities from uranium-contaminated site in the Upper Colorado River Basin, Wyoming, United States - RVT95D214 (version 2) ... | reverse complement strand
CCGTGCTGGAGCAGGCAGGACGCGAGATGCACGACGTCGGCGCCGGCCAACAAGAGCTTCAGCGCCTCGCTTTCGCTGTGGACGCCGCCGGTGGCGGCCAGCGTCATGCGGGTGCGGCCGTGCAGGATGGCGATCCAGCGGATGCGCAGCAGCGCCTCTTCGGCCGTGGACAGATGCAGCTGGTCGGTCATGCGCAGTGTGTCGAGGTCGATGTCGGGCTGGTAGAAGCGGTTGAACAGGGCAATGCCCTGCGCGCCGGCATGTTCGAGCTGCTGCACGAAATGCGGCAGCGAGGAGAAGAAGGGCGACAGCTTCATCACGATGGGCAGGCTCACCGCGCGGCGCAATTCGATGAGCAGGCTGAGGTAGCGCGCCTCCACCGACTCGCCGGAATGCCGGGCACTAGCAGCGACGTGGTAGACGTTGAGCTCCAACGCATCGGCGCCGGCCTGCTCCAGCGCGCGGCCGAGTTCCACCCAGCCCGAGGGCGACACGCCATTGAGGCTGGCCACGACGGGGATTTCGAGTCGGCGCTTGAGCTGGTGCAGGTGCGACAGGTAGCGCTCCAGCCCGCCCTGGAATTCGCCATGGCCGGGCAGAAAGCTGTCGGCTTCGCCGTGCCCGAGGCCGGCATGCAGCAGGAAACGGTCGAGCATCGCGTCCTCCGCGTGCAGTTCCTCTTCGAACAGCGAATACATCACCAGCGCGGCAGCGCCCGCATCCTCCAGCCTCAGCGCGGTGTCGAGATCGCGCGACAGCGGCGAGGCCGAGGGCACCAGCGGGTTCTTCAGCTTGAGGCCGAGGTAGTCGGTGGAGAGGTCGATCATGTCAGGCTCCTGAAATCAGTTGCTGGGCTTTTTAAATGGGCTGGATACCGGCGTTCGCCGGTATGACGATCGCTGGGCCGTTTTAATTTGCTGGACCCCGTGTCGTGGCACGGGGTGACGGCGGCATGCACTATTCGTCATACCGGCGAACGCCGGTATCCAGTCAAACCAGGCCTTCATACAAATCCTTCCATTCCGGATTCAGCTTCTCGATCAATTCAAGCTTCCACGCGCGTTTCCATTCCTTCAGCGCCTTTTCACGTGTGATAGCCGCCAGCATGTCCTCATGCTGCTCGTACCAGACTAGGTCGTGCACGCCGTATTGCTTGGTGAAGCCCTCGACGAAATCCTGCTTGTGCTCCCACACCCGCTTGACCAGGTCGGATGTCACGCCGATGTAGCGCGTGCCGTTGCGTTGGCTTGCCAGCAGGTAGACGCAGGGCTGCTTCACTTCTCTGGCTTCCGCCCCGGATGAATGCCTTCCGGAGTGACGGCGCCGGAATGACGATCAAGTGCCATGTCCTGGTATGCCTTGAAGCGCCGCTCGGCATCCTGCTGCGCCGCTTCCAGGAAACGCTGCGCCGCTTCGGGGTGGCTGCGCGCGAGCATGGCGAAGCGGGTTTCCGATTCCATGAATTCCTTGATCGGCTGGCTGGGGGCGGCGGAATCGAGCTTGAAGGGATTGCCGCCCGCCTCGGCCAGGCGCGGGTCGAAGCGGATCAGCGGCCAGTGCCCGCTCTTCACCGCCAGTTCCTGCTGGCGCTGGTTGTAGAGCATGTCGTAGCCGTGGGCGATGCAGGGGCTGTAGGCGACGATGAGCGAGGGGCCGGGGTAGGCTTCTGCTTCCTGAAACACGCGCAGGGTCTGCACGTCCTTGGCGCCGTAGGCGACGGTGGCGACGTAGACGTGGCCGTAGTCGCTGGCCAGCTTCGCGAGATCCTTCTTCGCGGTGGCCTTGCCGCCGGCGGAGAACTTGGCGACCGCGCCGATCGGCGTGGCCTTGGAAGTCTGGCCGCCGGTGTTGGAATAGACCTCGGTGTCGAGCACCAGAATGTTGACGTCGTAGGGCAGCGCCAGCACGTGGTCGAGGCCGCCGTAGCCGATATCGTAGGCCCAGCCGTCGCCGCCGATGATCCACACCGAGCGGCGGATCAGCCATTCGGCGACGCTGGCGAGTTCCCTGGCGCGCGGGTGTCTGGAGGCCGCGAGCTTTTCGCGCAGCAGCGCGACGCGCCGGCGCTGCTCGACGATGCCGGCCTCCTCGCGCTGGTCGGCGTTGATGAGTGCGTCGGCGAGATCGCCGCCGATTTCACCGGCCAGTTCTTTCACCAGTTGCTGCGCATAGGCCATCAACTGGTCTGAACTGAGCCGCATGCCGAGACCGAATTCTGCGTTGTCTTCGAACAGCGAATTGCTCCAGGCCGGGCCGCGCCCGGCGCCGTTGACCGTGTAGGGCGTGCTCGGCAGGTTGCCGCCGTAGATCGACGAGCAGCCGGTGGCGTTGGCAATCAGCATGCGGTCGCCGAACAGTTGCGTGGCAAGGCGGATGTAGGGGGTCTCGCCGCAGCCGGCGCAGGCGCCGGAAAACTCGAACAGCGGGTCGAGCAGCATCGATCCGGGAATCGTGCCGTGCCTGATCGCGCTGCGGTCGAACTCGGGCAGGCGCAGGAAGAAGGCGAAGTTGTCGCGCTCTGGGTCGCGTAGCGGGCCGACCGGCGCCATGTTCACCGCGCGCCGGCTGACGTTCGACTTGTCGTGGATCGGGCAGGCCTCGACGCAGTCGCCGCAGCCGGTGCAATCCTCCGGCGCCACCTGGTAGCTGATGTGGGTGCCGGCGGGCAGGTCCTTGCTCTTCGCCGGCACGTGCTTGAAGGTGGGCGGCGCGGTGGCTGCGTCTTCGGCCTTGAAGGCGCGTGCGCGAATGGCAGTGTGAGGACAGACGAACACGCACTTGCCGCACTGGGTGCAGAGGTCGGCGTCCCACACCGGAATTTCCAGCGCGATGTTGCGCTTTTCGTATTGCGCGGTACCAAGCGGATAGGTGCCGTCGGCGGGAAAGCGCGACACCGGCAGGGCGTCGCCGTGGCCGTGGTAGATCGGCAGGGTGAGGTCGCGCACGAAGTCGGGAAGCGTGTCGTCATGCCGGCGTACGCCGGCATCCAGTTTAATCTCGGCTGGATTCCGGCGTTCGCCGGAATGACGAATCGTGACCTGATGCAGCTCCGCCAGCGTGGTATCGATGGCCTTGTAATTCAGTTCCACCAGCCGCTTGCTCTTCCTGCCGTAGGTCTTGTCGACCGCGGTCTTGATCGCGGCGATCGCCTCGTCCTTCGGCAGGATGCCGGAAATGGCGAAGAAGCAGGTCTGCATGATGGTGTTGATGCGCCGCCCCATGCCGGCTTCGGCGGCGACGGCATAGGCGTCGATCACCCACAGCCGCAGCCGCTTTTCCTGGATCTGCGCGCGCAGTGTCTGCGGCAGCGTGTCCCAGACCTGCTCCGGCTTTTCCGGGGTGTTGAGCAGGAAGACGCCGTCGGGCGCGGCGTGCTCCAGCAGCGCGTAGCGCTCGATGAACATCGGCTGGTGGCAGGCGACGAAGCCGGCCATGCCGGGCTCGACCAGATAGGTGGAACGAATTGCTGCCGGGCCGAAGCGCAGGTGCGACACCGTCACTGCGCCGGATTTCTTGGAGTCGTAGACGAAATAGCCCTGCGCCATGAGCGCGGTGGCCTCGCCGAGAATCTTGATCGAGTTCTTGTTGGCCGACACGGTGCCGTCGGCGCCGAGTCCCCAGAACACCGCGTGCTGCAACTGCCGCGAGGCGTCGCTACGGAAGTCCGCGTCCCACGGCAGTGACAGATGGGTGAGGTCGTCGTGGATACCGACGGTGAACTCGCGCCTGGGCGCCGGCTTCGCCAGTTCGTCGAATACCGCCTTGACCATGCCGGGGGTGAATTCCTTGCTCGCCAGACCATAGCGGCCGCCGATGACTTTAGGCATGACGCCCGTGCCATCTGCCGCGGCCTGCGCCAGCGCGGTTACAACATCCTTGTACAGCGGCTCGCCGTCTGCGCCGGGTTCCTTGCAGCGGTCGAGCACGGCGACGGCTTTGACCGTGGTGGGCAGCGCAGCCAGCAGCGCGCTGGGCGAAAACGGCCGGTACAGCCGCACCTTCAGCACACCCACCTTCTCGCCGCGGGCAAGCAGGTGCTCGACCGTCTCGTGCACGGTTTCGGCGCCGGAACCCATCAGCACGATCACCCGCTCGGCATCCGCCGCGCCGACATAGTCGAACAGTTTGTAATGCCGCCCGGTGAGTTCGCCGAAGCGGTTCATCGCATCCTGCACGATGCCGGGAAACGCGTCGTAGTAGGGGTTGGCGCGCTCGCGCGACTGGAAGAACACATCAGGGTTCTGCGAGCTGCCGCGTAGCACCGGGTGCTCGGGCGACAGCGCACGATCACGGTGTGCGGCAATGAGATCGGCGTCGAGCAGGGCGGCGACGGTGTCGGATTCCACCGCGACGATCTTCGCCACTTCGTGCGAGGTGCGGAAGCCGTCGAAGAAATGAATCACCGGAATGCGGCCGGCGAGTGTCGCGGCCTGCGCGATCAGCGCGAAGTCCTGCGCCTCCTGCGGCGAATTGGCGGCGAGCAGCGCGCAGCCGGTCGCGCGACAGGCCATGACATCCGACTGGTCGCCGAAGATCGACAGCGCGTGGGTGGCCAGCGTACGGGCCGCCACGTGCAGCACGAAGGGCGTCAGCTCGCCGGCAATCTTGTAGAGGTTGGGGATCATCAGCAGCAGGCCCTGGCTGGCGGTGAAGCTGGTCGCCAGCGCGCCGGAGGTGAGCGCGCCGTGCAGTGCGCCGGCGGCGCCGCCCTCCGACTGCATCTCGATGATTTTAGGCACCGCGCCCCACAGATTGGGCCGGCCCTGCGAGGCCCATTCGTCCGCCCACTCGCCCATGCTGGAGGCGGGCGTGATGGGATAGATGGCGATGACCTCGTTGCAGAGGTAAGCGATGCGGGCAACAGCCTCGTTGCCGTCGATGGTGAGCGTGGTTCTTGACGCTTTATCCGAAGGTGTATCCCTTGGGACAGCGTCTCTAGAACCACGGCCTACCCCTTGCGGGTGGAGCGTGGTGGTCATGGCGGGCGCTTACAGGACACGTTCATCCTTGATTCTAGCCCCACTCCTGAAATCGGCCAGCCTGTGCCCGTCAGGTTATCGACAGAATGCGCTCAATACGCGGGCGTCTGCTCAGGTGTCCGGGTGCGGCGAGCGCTGGCTGCACAGGCGCGCGAGTTCACCGTAGCACTGGGTTTTCAGGACATCGCGCCGCTGCATGCGCGCCGGCAGCCAGCGCAGTGCACGCAGCCAGGCGGTGCGGCGCAGCGCCGTATACACGCCATGACGGACAGCCGCGTCCTCTTGCACCAGCACCTTGTGGATCTCCGCACACAGCAGCGGCAGGCGGTCCTCGAAGAAAATCGCGGTGGAAAAGAAATACGGCAGCCAGTCGCGGATCTGCACCTGCACCAGCGGCATGGCACTGATCGGATCGTCCTCGAAATCGATCGCGCCAAGACCATGCTCGGATGACCACACCAGGTTGCGCGCGAAGGCCTGACTCAAATACTGGCCGGCGCGGTGCGCCTGCCGGATATAGTCGGCGCCGCGATGCCAGTGTTCCAGCCGCTCGCCGGGACCGGAATGACGGATCAGCGATTCGAGCGTGGTGTGGCCAACCTCTGAAATCAGCAGCCAGTGGTCGTCGTGCGCCAGCAGTTGCGGGACGCGCAGGCCGGCGTCGGCCAGCGCCTTGAGACGATCGGCCTCGTTGCGGATGCCGGCGGTGCCGCCGTGCGGCCGCACCGGTTGCATGGCCGGGTGCCGCAGCAGCCGGGCCATGCCGGCCAGAAGCTGGTAGCGCCAGGCGGGCGGCTGCGGCACGCTGAGCTTGAGCCAGGCGGGCTGACCCTGCCACTGCACCTCCTGGATATGTCGCCCGGATTGCCGCATCGCCGCCACCTGCGCGTCGATGTCGGCGCGGTTGTCCAGTTGCGGACGCGCGGATTTCATCCTGCTCTCAACGCAGGTGATCCGGCGCTTCGAGCGGGGTGCGGTGAGCCTGCTCGCTGTGCAGTTCGGGCTGATACCAGCCGAGCTTCTCGCGCAGCTTGACGACGTTGCCGACGATGATGAGCGTGGGCGCCTTGAGCTTGGCCTCCGCGGCCAGCGCCGGCAGCGTGGTGAGGTCGCCGGTGATGACGCGCTGCGTGGGCAGCGTGCCGTGCTGAATGATGGCGGCCGGCGTGTCGGCAGTGAGGCCATGCTTGATCAGGGCCTCGCACAGCATCGGCAAGCCCTTGAGGCCCATGTAGATGACGATGGTCTGGTCGCGGCGGGCGATGCCTTCCCAGTTCATGTTGAAGGTGTTGTCCCGGAGATGGCCGGTGACGAAGGCGACCGACTGCGCGTAGTCGCGGTGGGTGAGCGGGATGCCCGCGTACGACGCCACCCCGGCGGCCGCAGTGATGCCGGGCACCACCTGGAACGGCACGCCGTGCTCGACCAGGGTCTCGATTTCCTCGCCGCCGCGGCCGAAGATGAAGGGGTCGCCGCCCTTCAGCCGCAGCGTGCGCTTGCCCTCCTTGGCGAGGCGCACCAGCATGAGGTTGATCTCCTCCTGCGGCACCGCGTGGTCGTCGCGCTCCTTGCCGACGTAGACGCGCTCGGCGTCGCGCCGGCACATGTCGAGGATGGGCTGCGAGACGAGGCGGTCGTAGACGATGACGTCGGCCTGCTGCATCAGGCGCAGCGCGCGGAAGGTCAGCAGATCGGGATTGCCGGGGCCGGCGCCGACCAGATACACCTCGCCGCGGGGGATGTCATGGGAGGCTGCGTCCTTGATCATGGCGTCGAGTTGGGCCTCGGCTTCGACGTCGCGCCCGGAGAACACCATCTCGGCGACTGGCGAGAGGAATACCTTTTCCCAGAAGGCGCGGCGCTGCTGCGGCTTGATCGCCTCGCGCACGCGGTCCTTGTAGCGCGACGCCAGCGCGCTGAGGCGGCCGTAGGCGGCGGGAATCATGGTTTCCAGGCGCGCGCGCAGCATGCGCGCGAGCACCGGTGATTCGCCGCCACTGGAGACCGCCACCATGATCGGCGAGCGGTCGACGATGGACGGCAGGATGAAACTGCACAGCGCGGGCTTGTCGGCCACGTTCACCGGAATGTGCCGAGCACGCGCGGCATCGGCGATGGTCTTGGCGGCGGCTGCATCGTCCTCGACCACGATCACCGCGTCCTTGCCGTCGAGCAGTTCGGGCGTGAATGCATCCGCCACGCGTTTCAGGTGGTCGGCGTGCGGCAGGCGTTCGAAGCCTTCGTGCAGGGCGGGGGCGGCGACGGCGACGTACGCCCCGGCGCGCAGCAGCAGTTCAGCCTTGCGCGCGGCGGTTTCGGAGCCGCCCACCACCAGGCAGTGGCGGTCGCGCAGGTCGAGGAAAATGGGCAGGTAATTCATGGACTTTACTCGGCGGCTGCGGCTTCGTCGCCAGACCCGGCGGGGCTGTCTTCTGCTGAATAGGGGGGGATGAAAATGAAGCGCATGTCGCCCGGACTCATTTCGACGAAATCGAGCGTCACGCCCTGCAGGTAGGGGGTGCTGGAGGATGCGATCAGGATTTCGATGCCATTGACGACGAGGTGTTCGTCGGCCTCGCGCTCAATGTCGAACCCCATGCCGTAGTTCACGCTGCCGTCGTCTTCCTGATAGGCAGCGACGCGCAGGATCATGTCGAACACGTCGGGGTTGTTGTTGGCAACGCGAATCTGCTCGGCTGCGGGGTCGGTGATCTTGATCATGGACGTGTCCTTGTGAAAATTAAGCTGCCTAAAAATCAAACTGCAGCGCGCGCCTTGTGTGCGCGCACCTGGCTCAAAAAGGGCGCGATCCAGCCCTGCGCCCCGGTGCCGCGGCGATGCACATAGCCGGCCAGCAGGTTGTGCTTCTGATAGCCGTCACGCCGGCCGTCGATGCCATGACCGCGTTGCACCTGATAGGCGTATATGGAGTCGGCTGGCAGGTTTTCCAAGCTTGAATAGTGAAATTCATGCGCGGGGATCGGGGCGGTTTCCTGCCAGCGGTCCTCGCCGGTCGGCTGCAGGCGCGCGTAGCCGCGCCCGACCGGGCGGTCGTGCATCACGGTGTCGCCGGGCACCACGCCAACCATCTCGCGCGTCTGGCCCTGCCAGCTCAGGCTGCGGGAGAGATACATCAGGCCGCCGCATTCGGCATAGGTCGGCAGTCCGGCCTCGATGGCGCTGCGAATCTGGGTGCGCAGGGCGGTATTGGATTCCAGTTCCGCCATGAACATTTCCGGGAAACCGCCACCGATGATGAGGCCATCTACGTCCGGCAGCGTTTGCGCGTGCAGGGTGTCGAGCTCGACCAGTTCGACGTTGGCGGCGCGCAGGCTGTCGAGATCCTCGCTGTAGTAGAAGCCGAAGGCCGGGTCATGCGCAATGCCGATGCGCAGCCGCTCGGACGGCGTTGCTGCCGCGTCCGCAAGCGGGATGTCCAGGGCGGGCGCGCTGTCGGCAATCGCCAGCACCCGGTCGAGATCGACCTGCGCGGCCACGCGTTCGCCGACTTGCCGGATCCGCGCGCGCGCGGCGTCCTGCTCGTTGGCGGGCACCAGCCCCAGATGGCGTTCGGCGATCTGCAGGCTGGGATCGTGCTGCACGGCGCCGATCACCTCGACGTCGGTGTAATGCTCGATCACCGCGCGCAGCTTGGATTCGTGGCGGCTGCCGCCGAGGTTGTTGAGAATGACGCCGGCGATCCGGATGTCCGGATCGAATGCCTGATAGCCGAGAATCAGCGGTGCCACGCCGCGCGTCATGCCGCGCGCGTCGATCACCAGCACTACCGGTGCGCCCAGCAGCTTGGCGAGCGCCGCGTTGCTGTTGCTGCCGTCGAGATCAAGCCCGTCGTACAGGCCCTTGTTGCCCTCGATCAGGCTGATGCGCGCATTGGCCGCGGCGCGGGCGAACTGCTGCTCGATCTCGCCGCGCTGCATCATGTGGAAATCGAGGTTGTAACAGGGGCGCTGCGCCGCCATCCCCAGCCACAGCGGATCGATGTAGTCGGGGCCTTTCTTGAACGGCTGCACTGCATGGCCGCGCGCATGCAGCGCGGCGCACAAGCCCAGCGTCAGCGTGGTCTTTCCGGACGATTTGTGGGCGGCCGAAATGAAGACGCGGGGCATACGATCTTTCATGAGGCTTTAGCCTCATAGTAAGTCGGAGTCCTCTTGTAGGGCATACGATCTTTCATGAGGTTTCAACCTCATAGAAAGTCGGAGTCCCCTTGTGGGACATTGGAGCCCCGCGCCTGGATGAATCTTTCAAAGTGACTTGCTGATTCATGCCGCGCAATCCCTGCCAGGCGGGTGCCCGGCAGACTGCAATCAGTGTTCCAACTTGGTGACGGTTGCGTCGTCCAGGCTGGCCGGCAGCAGACGCAGCACCTTGACCGCAAACGTGGTCACGAGCAGGGCAATGGCCACGCCGCCGAGTCCGAGGAACAGTTCGGGCATGCTGGGCGCATAGCTGTGCACTTCGCCGTCAAAGAAGCTGCTCTTCTCGACCAAGCCGGGGAACATGTCCAGCGGATAAGCCTGCGCACCGATGATGGCGACGTACATTTGCGCCACGCCGCCCAGGACGACGAGCGCACACGCGATCATGATCCAGGTGCGCTGCTTGCCGAGACCGCTCAGCAGGATCACCAGCGGCGCTACGCAGCCGATGACGATGTGCCCAAGCCAGAACAGCGTGGTGAAGATGCCGCCATCGCGCAGGATGAAAGCTTCCACCGCATGAAACTTGGTGAAGTACAGGCTGGTCATGTGCTGAACGACGACGAAGTACAGCACCGCCGCAACGAACACAACGAGCAGGCTCTTCAAGCGCATCATGACGGCATCGCCCAGGGGTCGGCCGGTCCATGAATAGGCCGCGGCCAGCACCATCAGGTAGATGGCCAGACCGTAGGCAAACGACATGATGATGAACATCGGGGCCAGCATGGCAGTGCCGTAGAGCTCACGCGCGACCAGGAAGCCAAACAGCGAGCCGGTACCGGTCGTCAGCACCAGGCGCCAGATGAAGGCTGCCGTACCTGCAGCCTTCGAATAGGTCTTGACGTTGCGGTCGAGCATCGTCCACAGGTAGATGCCCACCAGGCCGAAGAAGCCGGAATAGAGGAACACGTTCCAGGTGAACATGGACTTGAAGTTGAAGTGCGTCATCGCCACGATCAGACGGTCGGAGCGTCCCAGATCGAGCACCAGCACCAGCAGGCCGCCCAGCATCAGCGCCAGCGCGAGAATCGCCGACAGCGGCGCCAGCGGCTTGTACATCGGCTTGTTGAAAACCGAGGCAATCGACGCGACGTTCAGCGCGCCGGAAGCCGCCACGATCAGGAACACCGCGAACACGTGCGGCAGGCCCCAGACGATCTGGTTGTCCATGCCGGTGATGACGTGGCCGTGGTGGTGCATGGTGTTCCATGCCAGCGCGCCGAACAGCACGAACAGGCCTAGGCCCCCTAACAGCAGCCAGTACTTGAGGCTGCTGCCCTCTACTTCGCGGAAGGTAATGCTTGCCATGTTGTTTTAGATTCCGTGATAGCGAACGCCAAGATTGAGATTCAGATCGGCACGCACCTGCTTGGTCGGCAGTTCGCGCAGACGCTTCGAGATCTCGCTTTCGGGGTCATTCATGTCGCCGAACAGCAAGGCGTTGTGACCCGCCGCGGTGCAGGCTTCGGCACACGCGGTGTTGCCGTCGCCGCGATCCACTTTCTGCACGCACAGGGTGCAGGATTCGACGCAACCGATGCCACGCGGGACATCCGCTTTCTGCGTGTCGTTCAGCGACTCGTGCACCAGTGAACGTGCCTTGTACGGGCACGCCATCATGCAGTAGCGGCAGCCGATGCAGGTGTGGCGGTTGACCAGCACGATGCCGTCGGCACGCTTGAACGAGGCGCCGGTCGGGCACACGTCCACACAGGGCGGCTCGGCGCAGTGCTGGCACATCATCGGCAGGTTGGTTTCCATCTGCGTCAGCGGATCCTGCAGTTCCAGCTTGCGGATCCACTGCGGCGCCTGCTTGGGATGCGCGCTTTCCGCCACCGGGGTCCAGCCGTTTTCGGTGCTGCATGCGGTGACGCAGTCGTTACAGCCTGCAGCACATTGGGTCGCATCGACCAGCATGCCCCAGCGCACGGCGCTGCTGGCAGCCTGGTCCTCGGGACGGCCATGCGCCACCTCGACCAGCACCACGCCCGGCGCAATCGCCAGGCCGGCTGCAGTTGCGGCGGCTGCACCGACAAAACGGCGACGTTCGCGCGATTCAGGTGCCTGGTCAGACATTGATTTCAGTTCGCTCATTGGGCAACCCCAGCCATCTCTTCTGCACTGACCTTGCTTGTCGCCTGGGCAGCAAGCTTGTGCTTGTAGTGTGCGGTTTCAGCATTCAGCGGATGCATCGCAGCCGAGCCCTGAGGCTTGGTGGAATGGCAATCGAAACAATCAATTTTGACCGCGGCGTAGCTGTGGCAACTCACGCAGAAATCATCCTTGGCTGCGGCCACACTGCCCGTCGTTTCACTGGCGTGGCAATTGATGCATTCCTTGAGGCTGTACTTCTTGGTGCGAATGCCTTGAAGTACCGTTTCATCGCGGTGATGGTCCAGCAGTTTCATGTGATTGCGGCGCATGGTGTCGGTCGGTTCCACACACTGCTCGCCCTTGACGGCTTTCGTGATCACCGGTTTGGGCGCGCCACCCGCCTTGGGCTGGGCATCCGACCCGGCCCAGGCCAATGCTGCCGTCGTCAGAACGACCACGCCCAGCGCCAGGATGCGTTTCATTTTGCCTACCACGCTTAGTCACCCATACCCATGACGATGTAGCCGGTCGGGCAGACATCGGCACAGATGTGGCAGCCGATGCACTTGCTGTAGTCGGTGTCGACGTAGCGGCCCACGGTGGGATTGTCTTTCTTCTTCACCTTGAACACGGCGACCTGCGGGCAGTACACCACGCAGTTGTCGCATTCGAAGCACTGGCCGCAGGACATGCAGCGCTTGGCTTCGTCGACGACTTCCTTGTCGGACAGGGCGTGCAGACGCTCTTCGAAGTTGCCCAGCGCGCCTTCCTTGTCCAGCACGGTCACGTTACGGACATGACGCGCCACGTTGGGGAAGTGGCCGAGGAACAGTTCGTTGTGCGGAATGATATGACGCTGCGAACGGTCTTCGAAGTTGTGCAGAATGTCCTTGCGTTCCGAGGTCCCCAGAACCGCGCCATGGACTTCGTTGTACTCGTGACCGGTTTCGAGCCACTTGCGGATTTCGTCGAAGTGGTGAACGTCAACCTTCGGACGCTTGTCGAGTTCCTTGCCCTTGAGGAAGGCGTCGATGCCCTCTACGGCAATGAAGGCGTGACCGATTGCAGTGGTCAGCAGGTGCGGACGCAGCACGTCGCCGCCGACGAAGATGTGCTCTTTGCCGGGGAAGCGGTAGTTCTTGTCGGCTTTCATCAGGCCGTTGTTGTTGTTGAACTGCTCGAGGCCGGTGAAGTCGACGCCCTGTCCGATCGCGGACACGATCAGGTCGGCAGGCAGGTCACGCTCGGTGCCGTCGACGATCTTGGTTTCCTTGCCTTCCATCACGAAGTCGGCCACGCGCAGGGCGGTGGCACGGCCATTCGCGTCAACAACCACACCAACCGGTGTCACGCCGCCGATGATTTCGATGCCTTCCTGCTGGGCATGCTCGACTTCGTGCTTGTTGGCGGCCATCTTGTCGATGGTGGAACGCGAGACCAGCACCACTTCGGCGCCTTCGCGAGCGGAAATCGAGGCAACGTCAGACGCCATGTGGCCGGCGATGACGTTTTCAGGACGGTCGTCGTGGGTGCCGGACTTGGTGACATTGCCCAGACGACGCGCAACCGTTGCCACGTCGATCGAGGTGTCGCCACCGCCGATCACGACGACGCGATTGCCAACGTGCTGCAGACGGCCTTCGTTGAAGGCGCGCAGGAACGCAACGGCGGTCACGCAGTTGGGCGCTTCGGCGCCGGGTACCGGCAGCGGACGGCCTGCCTGGGCGCCCATGGCCATGAAGATGGCGTCGTATTCCTTCTCGATTTCGTCGAAGGTCACGTCGGAGCCGATGCGGGTCTTCAGGCGGGTTTCAACGCCGAGGTCGATGATGCGCTTGATTTCAGCGTCCAGCATTTCACGCGGGGTGCGGAATCCGGGAATACCGTAGCGCATCATGCCGCCGAGCTCTTCGTGCTCGTCGAAAATGGTCACGCCGTGGCCGCGCAGACGCAGCTGGTAGGCGGCGGCCAGGCCGGCGGGGCCGGCACCGATCACGGCCACTTTTTTGCCGGTTTCGGCCGCCGTGGACGTGTAGGTCATGTTGTTTTCGATACCCCAGTCGCCCACGAAGTGTTCGACTGCGTTGATGCCGACATGGTCCTCGACCATGTTGCGGTTGCAACCGGATTCGCACGGCGCGGGGCAGACGCGGCCCATCACGCCGGGGAAGGGGTTGGCTTCGGTGATGCGGCGAAAGGCGTATTCCTGCCAGGTCACGCCTGCAGGCGGCTTCTCGATGCCACGCACGATGTTGAGGTAACCGCGAATGTCTTCACCGGCCGGGCAGGAACCCTGGCAAGGCGGTGTGGAAAGCACGTATTCCGGGCATTTGTGCGTCCAGCTCGACTGGAAAATCATGTCCTGGGCTGAGCGGAAGTCAGCTTCCGTCTCGCCTACCTTATAACGACGCCATTCAATGCCTTCGGATTTTGCTTTGTTCGTCGTGACAGCCATGTTGGTTCTCCTAACGCCTACGTAACTAAAGATAGATAAATCGCAATCTGCCGGACCGGGTTCAGTCCAGTTTGATCGCCTTGCTGACTAATTGATGTACTCCGCCCACCATGCTCATGTCGAAGCCATACTTGGGCAAAACTTTGGTGAACTGCGCCTTGCAGATGGCGCAGATCGTGGCCATGAAGTTGACCTGGTGTTCCTTGACCACGTTGTTCAGTGCGGTGACGCGCGGCAACGCGCCCTTGACGCGAACTTCCATCAGGTCGTCGGTCAAGAGACCACCGCCGCCGCCGCAGCAGAAAGTGGATTCGTAAATGGTGTCGTCTGCCATGTTGTGGAAGTTGTTCACCACCGACTTGATCAACTCGCGCGGAATGGTGAACTGACCGCCCGGCTCGGTGCCCATGCGCGACGCACGCGCGACGTTGCACGAATCGTGATAGGTCACCACCAGGTCGTCGTTGAGCGACGGGTCGACCTTGATCTTGCCGGACTTGATCAGGTCGTTGGTCAACTCGCAGATGTGCTGCGGCTGCGGATAGGTCGGGTCGAGCTGCTTTTGCAGTTCGATCGAGAACGGATCGTTGCCGCCGTAGCCGATTCCGGTCAGCGTATTCCAGAAACTGTAGGCGACGCGCCAGGCGTGGCCACATTCGCCGACCACGATGCGCTTGACGCCGAGTTCCAGCGCGGCTTCGCGGATGCGCATGGCAACCTTGCGCATGGTCTCGTAGTTGCCGTTGAAGAGGCCGAAGTTGCCGGCTTCCGAAGCATGTGTGGACAGCGTCCAGCTGATGCCTGCGGCGTGGAACACCTTGGCATAGCCGATCAGCGATTCGACGTGCGGCTCGGAGAAGAAGTCGGCGGACGGCGTAACCAGCAGCACTTCCGCGCCTTTCACGTCGAGCGGCATTTTCACGGCCACGCCGGTGTCGGCTTCGATGTCTTCTTCCAGGCCTTCCAGGGTGTCTTCCAGCGCGGGGCCGGGCAGACCGAGGTTGTTGCCGATTTTCTGGACCTTGCCCAGAATTTCGTTGGAATACTTTTGACCCATGCCGACGTGGTTGAGGATCTCACGGCCGGCCATGGTGATTTCAGCGGTATCGATGCCGTACGGGCAGAACACCGAGCAGCGACGGCATTCCGAGCACTGATGGTAGTAGTTGTACCAGTCGTTGAGAATGTCCTTGGTCAGATCCTTGGCGCCCACCAGCTTGGGGAACAGTTTGCCCGCGGTGGTGAAGTAACGGCGGTAGACCTGGCGCATCAGATCCTGGCGCGCCACCGGCATGTTCTTGGGATCGGAGGTGCCCAGGTAGTAGTGGCACTTGTCGGTGCAGGCGCCGCAATGCACGCAGGCATCGAGGAACACCTTCAGCGAGCGGTACTTGCCCAGCAGATCGCCCATCTTGTCGAGGGCGCGCTCTTTCCAGTCTTCGCCCAGTTCATGCGGGTAACCCATGAAGTCCTGAACCGGCTTGGGCGCCAGAAAGGTCTTGGCATGCGCCATCGCGCCTTCCCGCAGCTTGGGAATCTCGATGTCGTCCTTGAGTTCCGGAATGTCAAATTCAGCAGCAGCCACTTGAGAGTCCTTTGTCCGTACTTAAGTGTTCGTTAATCGAAGTCAACGAATCAGTTTTTCTGATCGAGGCGCGCCGCCCACGCCGCCACATGGCGATGCTCGCGCGGGTTGTCCGCCTGGTTGCGCGTGGGGCTGAAGAAAATGCCCGGCGCATGCAGCAGCTTGCTGATCGGGAAAATCACCATCAGCAGCGCCACCAGCGCCAGGTGGACCAGCAGAATGGGGTCCATCGGAACCGGCTGCACGTCGAAGTACATCAGCCCCATGAAGAAGGCCTTCAGCGCCACGATGTCGGTATGCGCGACGAAGGTCATCAGCATGCCGGACAGACCGATTGCGATCAGCAGCACCAGCATCAAGATGTCTGACGGTGTCGAGATGTAACGCACCCGGTCAACCAGGAAACGTCGAGCCAGCAGGCCCGCAAGACCGGCCACCATCATGAAGCTGGCGTATTTGCCGAACGGCTGCACGATGCCGACCCAGAACCACACGGGCTCGGTGAAATAGCGCAGATGGCGCGCCAGCACCAGAAACAGGCCGAAATGGAACAGCCAGCCGAACACCCAGATCCATTTGTTGGATTTGAACAGGGATTCGAACAGCACCACCTCCTTCGCCATCCGGTAGACGACGCCCTTTTGCGTGATCGGCGCAGGCGTGGTCGGGATTTTCAGCGGCGCGGGTGTGCGGCTGTAGTCAAAAATCTTGTAACCCAGGCCCACCACCAGCAAGAGGGTGGCGACGTAGAACATCCCGGCATAAATCATCGTCACAGTAGACAAACCCTATCCCCTAACAACGTTGTGTTTACGAATCAAACGCATACCCGCAATGGGCAGCTGCATTCGATTGGGAAACACAGCATGAAAATCGAAGTCGCCCCGGAAAATCCCCGGGGCGACCCGACGGTATTACAACTTAGATACAGCCGGTCGGCTTGGGCAGGCCAGCGATCTTACAAGCCTGCTTGGCGGGGCCGTAGGGGAACAACTCGTACAGGTACTTGTTGTTGCCTTTATCCGGACCGAGCTTCTTGCCGATGGCCTTGGTCAGCACGCGCACAGCAGGTGCGATCTGGTATTCGGCGTAGTACTCACGCAGGAAGTTGACGACTTCCCAGTGGCTGTCGGTCAGATCGACCTTCTCTTCGACCGCCATATATTTGGCGACGTCTTCGTTCCACTGCGACAGGTCGACCAGATAACCTTCTTCGTCGACTTCGTAGTCCTTACCAGCGATATCCACCATGGGCATAGCAATACTCCTTTGATTAAAAGTTACAGCCAAGACTGACAGTTGCTGTGCTCTGCGACCAGATCCACAAAACCGCCGTAATCCACGACATTGACTCCGTCCAGCACGCGCCCGGCCATGCCGCGCGCCGCCAGATCAGGACCGAGTGCGTAAATCTTGAGGTCAGCCGCTGCTGCCTGGATTTTCGCCGCCGCCGTGCTGCCTTTCGTTACCGCGTAAACCGCGTCTTCGATCAGCAGTACAGCAGAACCCTTTGTGGCCATGGCGAGGCAGCTTTCCAGCGAGCCCCGTTCTGTAGCCGATTTATTCACAATATGCAGCATTTCCGTCCCCTTAGAAGCTGATCACGACGTCTTGCTCGGCCATGAGATTCGCCATCTCATCGACGGAGAGCACTGTCACATCCACAATCAGGTCTTCTTCAGACAGACCACGCGCATCCATCGACGCCTGATCGACATACAGCTTCTCGATGTCGTAGCCTTCCAGCGCACGATAGGTCTTGGAGAAATCCTTGACTTCGATGCCCTTGGTGTCGACGCCTTTAATCAATTGGTACACGCCATCATCAGTGAACACCATGCTGACATCCTGATCGAAAGCGGCGGTAATCAGCACCACCTCCAGACCTTCCAGCGCGTACACGGTACCGTGCGGCGCCTTTCGGTTCAGGAACATGAATTTTTTGATGATGCCGGAGCCGTCATCCATATCGTCCATTTCACTCATCTCGTTATTCCTTAATCACCGAACGTCACGAGACGATCGTACTGAATACCCATTTCAACCAACTGACCCAGGCCGGAAATCCGGAAACCAGGTGCCAGCACATCATCATTGATACCGCGACGCTGTGCAGCAGCCACGCAGACGACCAGATCGACGCCATGGTCCGCGGCCAGCTTGGACCAGCGTGCGGAGACGTTGCGGTCATCCTGCGGAGGCGTAGCCAGACGCGTGGAATTATTCACGCCATCATGGTAGAAAAACACGCGCGGAATAGTGTGGCCCTTCTCGATCGCCGTACGGGCGAAAAGAAAAGCAGTATCACTGGCCTGATGGGTATAAGGCCCTTCGTTAATAAGTATGCCGAATTGCATGGCTAGCTCAAACTCCGAAAAATCAGTCTATTTTTATCAAACCACCGCCGCAACCGAAGCCGCGGCGGAGTTGACAGCGTCCTGAAGCAGCTTAGAAGCGGATATGCGCTGAAGCGTTCAGGTTGGCACGACCACCACGCCAGTTATCGATGTGATACTTGGTGAAGGGCAGACCGGTTTTCTCGAAGAATGCAGGCCAGCCAATGCGGTCGATCCAGTCGATCATGCGCTCCCAAGGCTTGCCGTCTTCCTTGTAGGTGGCGAGGATCTTCTTGACGACTTCAGCCACTTCCGGCCAACGCGGCGCGTTGTTCGGCAGACCCGAGGCAACCAGCTTGTGGAAGGTCGGCTTGGAACGGGCGTTGGAGTTCTTGCCGCCCACCCAGATCGCAATCTTGGAGTGCTCGGGATCATTGATCTGCATCGGCGGGCAGGGCGGGAAGCAGGCGCCGCAGCAGATGCACTTCTTCTCGTCGACTTCCAGCGAGGGCTTGCCGTTCACCAGTGCGGGACGGATTGCAGCCACCGGGCAGCGCGCCACGACGGAGGGACGCTCACACACGTTGGCAACCAGATCGTGGTTGATCTTCGGCGGCTTGGTGTGCTGAACGATGATGGCGATGTCGGCCTGGCCGCCGCAGTTGATTTCGCAGCATGATGTGGACAGCTTGACGCGGTTGGGCATCTCGCACTTGACGAAGTCGTCGTACAGTTCGTCCATCAGCGCCTTCACCACGCCGGAAGCGTCGGTGCCGGGGATGTCGCAGTGCAGCCAGCCCTGGGTGTGCGCAATCATGGACACCGAGTTGGCGGTACCGCCGATGGGGTAGCCCTTGTCGTTCAGCGCCTTGATCAGCGGCTCGACCTTGGAACCGTCGGCAACCATGTATTCGATGTTGGAACGCGCGGTGAAACGCACGAAACCGTCGCCGTACTGGTCGGCGATGTCGGCCAGTTCGCGGATGGTGTAGTGGTCCATCTGACGCTGGGTGCCGGCCTTGACGGTCCAGATTTCGTCGCCGGATTCAGCGCGGTGATACAGGACACCCGGCTTCGGATGGCTGTGGAAAGCCCACTTGCCATAGTTCTTCACCATCACGGGGTGCATGTAGGGCATCGGATCCGGTGCGCCGGATTCGATAGGCGGACGTAGTTCTGCCATGTTTTATCTCCAACTGATTTAATGCACGGACCCCAGTTCGCACCGGGGCCCACGGTAAACGAAACTTAAGCGGCGGACTGCTTGTACTCGTTCCACTTCTCGACCTGCTCGTCCCAGTCGTCGGAACGGAAGTAAGGGTTGGAACGCGGCGAGCTGATCATGTTGGGATCGACCGGGATGTCCAGACCTTCAAGGAAGTTGGTCAGGCCGATACGCTCGATCATTTCACCGGTACGCTCGTGCTCCAGCGCGTTTTCGGCGAAGAAGTCGAGAATATTGCGTGCCAGTTCGTTCAGCTTCTCGAAGTCCTCGTCGGACTCAAGCTTCATGAACGGGATGACCACGGTGCCCATGGAGGCGCCAATCTTCAGCACGCCCTTGCCGCCCACCAGGATGGACACGCCCTTGTCGTTACCGGGCAACAGGCCGCCGGGGATCACGTTCAGGCAGTGCATGCAGCGCACGCAGTTTTTGTTGTCGATGCACAGGGTGTTGCCGTCGCCGAGGCTGGCAGCCGAGACATGCTCGCTGGCCTTGAACTTGTCGGTGGACACCAGGGTGATGGCCTTGGTCGGGCACTTGCTGATCACGTCGTTGACGAGATCGTTCATGCCGTGGGCCTTGTAGTAGGCCTGAACCTGTTCTTCATTGACGCGGATGTTGTCGCGCCAGGTGCCGATGGTGGCCATGTCGGAACGCTGAATGGCGTTCATGCAGTCGTTCGGACAGCCGGAGAACTTGAACTTGAACTTGTACGGCAGGGACGGGCGATGCATGTCGTCCAGGTTGTTGTTGATGACGGTGCGCAGCGCCTTGGCTTCGTCATAGCAGGACATTTCGCAACGCGAAGCGCCGACACAGGACATGGAGGTACGCAGCGCGGGGCCGGCACCACCGAGGTCGAAGCCCATTTCGTTGAAGGCATCGAATGCGCCTTGCACGTCAGCGGTCTTGATGCCCTGGAACATGATGTCGCCGGACTGGCCGTGGAACGCGATCAGGCCCGAACCACCGGTAGCCGACCAGACGTCGCACATCTTGCGCAGCAGGTCAGAGCTGTAATGCATGCCGGCAGGCGGCTGGATACGCAGGGTATGGAATTCAGCAGCCTCGGGGAAAATGGGCTTGTGGTTTTCGTCCTTCAGTTCGGTGAAACGGGGGATCACGCCGCCGCCGTAGCCGAACACACCCACCGTACCACCCTTCCAGTAACCGAACTTGGTCTTGTAGGAGGTTTCCAGCTGACCCATCAGGTCAACCATCATGTCGTTGTCTTTAGCCAGACGCTTCAGGCCGGTCACGAAGCTGGGCCACGGGCCTTTCTCGAGCTCGTCCAGATTGGGCGTATCAATCATTTGCTTTGCCATTGTTCTCTCCTAGAAAATTTCGAAATGCCCGCTCAGCCGGCAGCTCAACGGTATTTCAACATCGTATTGGCTAGACAGCTGCGTCACCATCATTCTCATGGGTAAAACGACTACCCCATCGCGGTAGGGATATACCTACCCAAAAGGAGTAGATGAATTTCCCCAACGCGGTAATGCCTCAACGTGGCGAACAATGAGACATTACGTGCCCGCCACAGGAACCCATAAGAGTATTAAAATATTGTTGCGAACGCAAGCCCATGCCCTAAGAAGGGTTGAAATAGTACGTATTGCCCGCATAAACGCAAGCAGTCGATGAAATGCATTGCTTCTGCAAAGCAGCCCATCCATACATTGATGCACCCCGGATTGAGATTTCATGCCCGAAATTACGCCCCTAGACAAGATGCGCCTGCCTTTCGGCGGCCAGGAAGTCGAATTCCAGCACCTGACCCATGAGTCGGGCGGGGTGCCGTTTCTGCGCATCCGCATTCGCGAAAGCAAGCGTTTCACCATTTTCGACGTCGATCCGGTCAGTGCGCAAAAGTGGGCCGACCTGATGCAGGCGTGGGCCCGGGACAACGCCGGGGATGCCCCATGACCTGGGACTGGCCTGAAAACAAGCCGGAGGAATACACGCCCCACATGATCGATCTGCAGTTCGATCTGGTCGGCACAACCATCCCGGCCGACAATGCGCAGATGCTGGCCGATGCGCTGCAGCGCCTGCTGCCGTGGCTGGGCGAAGAATCCGGCACTGGAATCCAGCACCTGAAAGGTGCTGAGACCAACAAGGGCGACGCCACGCTCAACATCAACCGGCGCACCAAGCTTTTCCTGCGCGTGCCCAAGGCACGGGTCGACGAGATGCAGCAACTGGTCGGGCAGACACTCGAACTGGCCGGCCACACCCTGCAGATCGGCAACTTCAAAACCCGCGCGTTCAGTGCGTTCGGCAATATCTATGCGCATTTCGTTGACACCGGCAGCGCCACTGAAGAACAATTCGTGCAGGACGTGATGCGCGAACTGGACGGCCATTTCCAGATCCGTTGCGGGTTTATCTGCGGCAAGCGGCAAACCCTGCAAAGCGCGTCCGGCCCGATCCATGGCTATAGTCTGATGCTGCACGACGTGCCGCCGCACAAGTCCCTGCAACTGCAGGACGAGGGCATGGGACGCAACCGTTTGTTAGGCTGCGGGATTTTCATCCCGCATAAATCCATCGCGCCGGTCATGTCGGCGAACCATTAAACCCAACGCCGGTCTTTCCGGCGAATCTTTAACCACCCACCTGAAAGGAGAAAACATGTCTTATGTTGTTAACGGCGAAGAGTTCGAAACCGGTGAAGAGGACTTCCTGCTGGAAGCCAACTTCAGCGACGACGTCCCCCCGGTCATCGCCGCGGCTGAAAAAATCACGCTAACCGACGAGCACTGGCAGGTCATCAACTACCTGCGCGACAAGTACAAGGAAGACGGCCAGACCCCCAACTTCCGCAACATGGTCGCCGAACTCGACGAAATGCATGAAGGCGTGGACTGGAAGAAGAAGCTGTATGAGCTGTTCCCCAACATGCCGGCTCGCCAGGGCTGCCGCGTCGCCGGCCTGCCCAAGCCTTTCGGCAAGGGCGGCTACTGATTCCTGCTGGAATCGACCGTGAGCGGGCAGCGTGGCGATCGCCACGCTGCCCGTTCCCCTTTGCAGATCACCTCTCACGGCATCATTCATGTTTTCCAACACCCTCGTTACCACTGAAGACCTGGCCGCGCATCTGGACGATCCGAACTGGATCGTTCTGGATTGCCGCTTCACCCTCACCGATGCCGGGGCCGGCCGCCAGGCCTACGAGAAAGCCCACATCCCGGGTGCGCGCTATGTGCATCTGGACGACGACCTTTCCGCGCCCGTCGGCGAAGGCACGGGACGGCATCCGCTGCCCGATCCGCGCGTGCTGACCGAAAAACTCTGCGAGTGGGGCGTCGGCGTCAACAAGCAGGTGGTGGTGTATGACGACAGCTATGGCGCCATGGCCGTCCGCCTGTGGTGGATGATGCGCTGGCTCGGTCACCCCGGCGTCGCCCTGCTGGACGGCGGCTATCCGAAATGGCTGCGCGAAAAGCGCCCGGTCGATGCCGACACCCCGGCGCCGCACAGGGGCGCCTGCGCCTGCCTGCCCGAGCCGACCCAGATCGTGGCCGCCGATGACGTTCTGCGCGCGTCCCAGACCGGCGAACAACTGATCCTCGATGCGCGCCCGGACCGCCGCTTCAGCGGCGAATTCGAGCCGCTCGATCCTGTCGCCGGCCATGTGCCCGGCGCCATCAACTATCCGTTCGACGAGAACCTCGACGTCGACGGCACCTTCCTGCCGCCCGAGGCGCTGCGCGAGAATTACCAGGCGCTGCTCAAGGGCAAGCCGGCCTGGCAGGTGCTCCACATGTGCGGCTCCGGCGTCACCGCCTGCCACAACATCCTGGCGATGGAAATCGCCGGCCTTCCCGGTTCGCGGCTTTACCCCGGCTCGTGGAGCGAGTGGATCACCGATCCTGCCCGCCCCGTCGCCACGGGTGAATAAAGCACGATCGAATTAAATAGGAGTACACCCATGGTCAAACCCGTCAGAGTCCGCACCATCTGGTTCAAGAAGGACGGCGAGCGCAGCGCCGAGGAAATCGCCTCCGCCGTCGCCACCACCACCTGGCGCGTCGCCGACAAGGCGGTCGACAACCTCGGCCGCGAGAACTACGACATCATCACCCCGGCGCGCGGTTTCAAACTGATCGCCGAATTTCTCGCCTTCCTGGTGCATTACTGCGACCGCATGGCCTACGCCACGCTGACGCCGGAACGCCGTGTCGCGGTGCTGCAGGCGGTCGCCAACCGGCTCGGCGAACTGATGGAAGAAAACATCATCAGCATGGTCGGCCCGGATGGCAATCGCAACTTCAAGGCCGAGTTCATCGACTTCCTCAACCGCCGTTTCAACGACTACGCCGAGTTCGAGTTCCCCGACGACGAAAAGGCCAGCTTCCCGGCGCTGCGCTTCCTCGGCCTGCAGATCCGCGACGAAATGGGCGACAGCGACAAGACCTGGATCATGGACCAGATCATGGACATCGAAATGCCCGAGATGATGGGCACGGTGAGGAAGAGCTTCAAGGGCCTCTTGTCCGACGCGCCGGTCAAGCGCGGCTTCGGCTCGCCCGACATGCTGCCGCCGGAATGATTTCGCCCCTGAATCGGACATGGCTTTGTCGCCTTCGCCTCACCCGCAAGGGGCAGGCCGTGGTTGTAAAGCCGATAAATCGGCAACAACCACGCACTGCCGTACATGAGACCTGTCTTCGGCTCGGCTTCGCGCCCTGTCCGATTCAGGAACGGAATCAAGTAACCCGATGAGCAACCCCTTCGACCTCGCCGACGAGAGCGGCTATCGCGCCTGGCGCGACGCCAAGCTCGCCGCCTATCCGCGCAGCGTCGACGAACTGATCGTGCCGCTGGCCGATCCGCGGCATTTGAACGCGGCCGAACTGGCTGCGCTCGAAAACCGCTACGCGCGCGCCAATATGGCGATCTACAGCGCGCCCCACCTGCCCGCCGCCGACAAGTCGATCCCCAAACAACTCGCACTGCAACTCGGCCTCATCCATCTGGAGGGCAACTACCTCGCGGACGAGGACGGGCTCTCCAGCATCACCCCGGCGGGCGAAGAAGGCAGCGTGCGCGGCGAATTCATCCCCTATACCCACAAGCCGATTAACTGGCACACCGACGGCTACTACAACACCCTCGACCGCCGCATCCTGGGCATGACGCTGCACTGCGCACAGGACGCCGAAACCGGCGGCGAGAACGCGTTGCTCGATCACGAGATCGCCTACCTCCAGCTGCGCGACGCCAATCCCGACTACATCGCCGCGCTGATGCAGCCTGACGCGATGACCATCCCCGCGCGCATGGACGAAGACAACGTCGCCCGCCCCGAGCAGAGCGGGCCGGTGTTCGCGGTCGACCCCGAACAGGGCTTTCTCTACATGCGCTACACCGCGCGCACCCGCTCCATCGTGTGGAAGGATGACGCCGCCACGCAGGCCGCGGTCAAAGCCCTGGCCGACATCCTCGCCGGTTCCGAATACATCCTCACCGCGCGCCTCGCCCCCGGCATGGGCCTCATCTGCAACAACGTGCTGCACACCCGCAGCGGGTTTTCCGATTCGCCCGAACACCGCCGCCTACTGTATCGCGGGCGCTATTACGACCGCCTGCGCCTTGAATTGAATACAGCCCCGGTGCGGCCGCAGTAGCGGACCGGGTAAAATAACGGTCTTCGTTTTTCGGCCAAAGCCGCATGCAGCTTCTCACCCTCGGGGTCAACCACCACACCGCACCGCTCGCGATCCGCGAGCAGGTGGCGTTCGGCCCCGAAAAACTGGTGCAGGCGCTGCACGAACTGACGCAGAGCCGTCGTGCCTCCGAAGTCGCCATCCTGTCGACCTGCAACCGCACCGAGCTGTATGTCAACACGCCCTCGCCCGATGACGTGGCGCAATGGCTGGCCGACTTCCACCATATCGAGCGGCGCGAACTCGCGCCCTACCTGTACGCGCTGCCGCGCGAAAAAGCCGCGCAGCACGCCTTCCGCGTCGCCGCCGGGCTCGACTCGATGGTGCTCGGCGAAACCCAGATCCTGGGGCAGATGAAGCAGGCGGTGCAAACCGCCGAAGAGGCCGGCACACTCGGCCTGCTGCTTCACAAGCTGTTCCAGCGCACGTTCTCGGTCGCCAAGGAAGTGCGCAGCAGCACCGAGATCGGCGCCAATTCGGTGTCGATGGCCGCCGCTGCGGTGCGCCTGGCCGAACGCATTTTCCCCAGCGTCAAGGAGCAGGCGTGTCTCTTCATCGGCGCCGGCGAGATGATCGAACTGTGCATCACCCATTTCGCCGCGCAGCATCCGCGCCGCATGACCGTGGCCAACCGCACCACCGAACGCGCGCGCCCGCTGGCCGAGCGTTTCAATGCCAGCGTCATCCCGCTCACGGCGCTGCCCGACGAGCTGCCCGACTACGACATCATCATCACCTCCACTGCCAGCCCCTTGCCGATCCTCGGCAAGGGCATGCTGGAGCGTGCGATCAAGCAACGCCGCCACCGCCCGATCTTCATCGTCGACCTCGCCGTGCCGCGCGACGTCGAGGCCGAAGTGGCCGAGATGGATGACGTATTTTTATACAGCGTGGACGACCTCGGCCAGGTGGTGCGCGAAGGCATGGACAACCGCGTGGCGCAGGTGGCGCAGGCCGAGGCGATCATCGAAACCAGCGTGGAAAGCTTCGTCCATTGGATGGAAGGCCGCGAACTGGTGCCGGTGATCCGCTCACTGCGTGACAGCGCCGAACGCCACCGCCGCCACGAAATCGAGAAGGCCGAGAAGGCGCTGGCACGCGGCGACGACCCGCGCGTGGTGCTCGAAGCGATGAGCCACGCATTGTCCAACAAGCTTCTGCACGCCCCCACCCACGCGCTCAACCACGCCACGCGCGACGAGCGCGACCAGATTGCCCGCCTGATCAGCCAGCTGTACGGGCTGCACCAGGAATGAAGCCTTCCCTGGCGGACAAGCTCGCTCGCGCCGACGAGCGGCTGGAGGAACTCGACGCCCTGCTGTCGCAGCCGGAAATCGCCGGCGACATGGACCGCTACCGCAAGCTCACGCGCGAGCATGCCGACCTCACCCCGGTGGTGGCGCTTTACCGCACCTACAAACAGGTCGAAGCGGACCAGAAATCCGCCCGCGGCATGCTCGAAGACCCGGACATGCGCGAACTCGCCGAAGCCGAACTGGCCGACTGCGAGGCAAAAATCGACCGGCTGGAAACCGAACTGCAGACCGCGCTGTTGCCGCGCGACCCCAACGACGAGCGCAACATCTTCCTGGAAATCCGCGCCGGTACCGGCGGCGACGAGTCGGCGCTGTTTGCCGGCAACCTCCTGCGCATGTACACGCGCTACGCCGAGCGCTGCGGCTGGAAGGTCGAGATCGTGTCGGAAAACCCGGGCGAAGTCGGCGGCTACAAGGAAGTCATCATCCGTATCGTCGGCCACGGCGCCTATTCGCGGCTGAAGTTCGAATCCGGCGGCCACCGCGTGCAGCGCGTGCCGGAAACCGAATCGCAGGGCCGCATCCACACCTCGGCCTGCACCGTGGCGGTGATGCCGGAGGCCGACGAGGTCGGCGAAGTCGACATCAACCCGGCGGATCTGCGCATCGACACCTACCGCGCCTCCGGTGCCGGCGGCCAGCACATCAACAAGACCGATTCCGCTGTGCGCATCACCCACCTACCCACGGGGCTCGTGGTCGAATGCCAGGACGACCGCTCGCAGCACAAGAACAAGGCGCAGGCGATGAGCGTGCTGGCAGCGCGCCTGAAGGACCGCGAACTCCAGGCGCAGCACGCCGCCGAGGCGAGCACGCGCAAGAGCCTGATCGGCACCGGCGACCGCTCCGACCGCATCCGCACCTACAACTTCCCGCAGGGCCGCATCACCGACCACCGCATCAACCTCACGCTCTACAAGATCGACGCGGTGATGGACGGCGATCTGACCGAACTGTTCGATGCCTTGGCGGCCGAGCATCAGGCCGAACTGCTGGCGACGCTGTCAGCGTGAGTAGACAGAATTCAGGGGGGCTGCGAACGGTGGCCGACTGTCTGGCCGCCGCCAGCCGCCAACTCGCTGCCGCGCTCGGCCTGGAAAAACGCGAGGCGCGTCTGGAAGCCCGGGTACTCGCCGCCCATGCCTGGCAAGTTGATCACGCCTGGCTGATCGCGCACGACACCGACCCCCTGACCGAAGCGCACATCACGCAATTCGAGACGCTGCTGACACGCAGGCTGGCGGGTGAGCCTGTCGCCTACCTCGTCGGAACACGCGAGTTCTATGGGCGCCCGTTCCAGGTTTCGCCCGATGTCCTGATTCCACGCCCCGATACGGAATTGCTGGTCGAACGTGCCCTGGCGAACCTCCCGCCCGACCAAGTCGCGGACGTGCTCGATCTGGGCACCGGCAGCGGCTGCATCGCCATCACGCTTGCCCTGGAACGTCCGCTTGCCCGTGTGACAGCGGTGGACCGTTCACCGGCGGCACTCGCCATCGCCCAGCGCAACGCCGAGATTCTTGACGCCCCTGTCGAGTTTCTGACCAGCGACTGGTTCGACGCGCTCGCCGGCCGGCGTTTCGACCTCATCGTCAGCAACCCGCCCTACATCGCCGCCGCCGACCCCCATCTGGCGCGCGGCGACGTCCGCTTCGAACCCCTGGCCGCGCTGGCCGCGGGACAGGACGGCCTCGACGACCTGCGCCGGCTGATCCGCGACGCCTGCGCTCACCTCAGGCCCGGTGGCGTCCTGCTGCTGGAGCATGGCTATGACCAGGCGGACGCCGTCGTCGAACTGCTGCGCCAACAGGGCTTCGAGCAGATCTCCACACTTCGCGACCTCGCCGGCCTGGATCGGGTCAGCGGCGGGTGCTGGCCGGTCGGGGTGGACCGAGCGGGCTGATACACTTGCGCCGTTCCTCCCTGTTATCCACGATGACTCCTGATCCCGCCCGCCGCTGGCGCATTCCCCCGGAAGCCGATCTGCGCCACCGCGAATGGGATGGCGAACACGTCTTCTTCCATGGCGCAACCGGCGACACCCACCGTTTCTCCGATGCCGCGGCACGGGTCCTGCAGCGCTTGATGGCGGCTCCGGCCGACGAGTCCGAACTGGCCACCCTGCTGGCCGAGGCCGCCGCGGTCGAGTCCGCCGAGGCGACGCAGGCCCTTGGCGAAATTCTGGGGGAACTCGCCAGACTGGAATTCGCGGAGCCGGTCACATGAAACTGGGTGACCTGTCGCTTTCGCAATTGCGCCAGCGCCTTGCCGACAACGATCTGGCGCTGCGCACCGGCCCCTTTGTCACGCGCATACACAGCCCCATGGTGCAGGTCGCCGACGGCTTGCTGCGGCTCTATGCCGATTTCCCGCTCGACGCCGGCGAATTCCAGGATTTTCATGTGCGCGTCGGCCCGCCGCCCGGCCTGCGTCGCTGGCTGCGGCCGCAAATCAATTTCTGGTACGACGGCCACTCGCCGTTCAAGCCGCTTCCCGCCGACCATGCCTTCGCCCTGCTGGAATGGGGCCTGAACTGGTGCGTCGCGGGCCACGCCCATCATTACCTGATGCTGCACGCCGCCGTGCTGGAAAAGAATGGCCGCGCCGTGGTGTTGCCGGGCGACCCCGGCGCCGGAAAGAGCACGCTCACCGCCGCGCTGATGCTCTCCGGCTGGCGTCTGCTGTCCGACGAAATCACCCTGGTGGACCGCGACGACGGATTGCTGGTCGGCCTGGCACGCCCGGTCAGCCTGAAGAACGCCTCCATCGAGGTCATCCGCCGTGCCTTTCCCGACGCGGTGATCGGTGCGCCTGCGTACGACACGCACAAGGGCACGGTGGCGCATGTGCAACCGAGCGCCGACAGCGTCGCCCGCGTCGGCGAAAAGGCGCGCCCGGCCTGGATCGTTTTCCCACGCTGGCGCGAGGGCAGCCCGGCTCGCCTGAGTCCACATTCGCGCGCCGACGCCTTTTTACACACCGCCAGCCACGCCTTTAACTACAGCCTGCTGGGTGGCCTGGGTTTCGAACTCAACGCCGCGCTGATGGACGCCTGCGCGTGCCACGACTTCGAATACTCGAACCTGGACGATGCGCTGCGGGTCTTTGAGGAATTGGCGGCATGAACTGCCACCCCCTGCTCGACATCCTGCGCGACCCCGCGCGAATGGCCACGCTCGACCTAGGAGACTGGGATTTGCTGCTGCGCCAGGCTGGTGCGGCCGGGTTGCTGTCCAGGATCGCCGTTCAAGCCGAAACGCTTGGCCTGGATGCCCGCTTGCCGGATGCGGTGCGGCCGCATCTGACCGCGGCCCGGACCGTGGCCGCGAAGCAACGCCAGGCGGTCCGTTGGGAAGCGCGGCGCGTCGCGCAGGCGCTGTCTGATATCGACGCCCCGGTGCTGCTGCTCAAGGGCGCCGCCTATGCCATCGCCGACCTGCCCCCTGCTGCGGGCCGCCTGTTCGGCGACATCGACATCCTGGTGCCGCACGCCCAGCTGGGCCAGGTCGAAAGCGCGCTGCTGCTCGCCGGCTGGCACACGCTGAAGCAGGACGACTACGACCAGCGCTACTACCGGCGCTGGATGCACGAACTGCCGCCGCTCACCCACATCCGCCGCGGCACCGTGCTGGACGTCCATCACAACCTGCTGCCGAAAACCGCGCGCATCCGCACCCATGCCGGCCCTATCCTGGCCGCCGCCCGGTCTCTGCCCAACCTGCCGGGATTGAGTGTCCCGGCGGATACCGATCTGGTGCTGCATTCCGCCTGCCATCTTTTCCACGAAGGGGAATGGGGCCATGGCCTGCGTGACCTGGTCGACCTCGATGCCATGCTGCGTCAATTCTCGCTGTCACCCGATTTCTGGCCGACGCTGCTCGCGCGCGCACAGGCCCTGAATCTTGGACGGCCGCTGTATTACGCCCTGGACAGCTGCCGTCGCTGGTTGCATACGCCCATCCCGGAGCACGTCATTGCCACCTGTCCATCACGGCCGCCGCCCTGGCAACGGCCACTGATGCGACAGCTATTCGATGCCGGGCTGTCCTCGACGCACCCCTCTTGCCGAGGCCGTTTGGTTAAACTGGCCACCTCCATCCTGTTTGTGCGCGGCCACTACTTGCGTATGCCATGGCACCTGCTGCTGCCGCATTTGCTGCACCAGGCCCTGAGACGAAACCCGCAGCAAACCTGATGGCAAAACGTCGGAATTTTTTACACTCACCACCGCACCATATTCCAACGTATTGTTTTGTATATTATTTATTCTTCGGCATATAAATTGCTTAGTTATTAGGCAATCATGAAAGGTAGACGCGCCATGAATACACCGATCGAACCCAAAGACCAGGACTCGCTTCCGCAAATTGACGAACAACGACGTCGACTGTCGAAAGGCGGCCTGGCTGCGCCCATCGTACTTGGCACCCTGCTGAGCCGCCCGGTGCTGGGCGCCGCCCCGTACAACTGCACGATCTCGGGTCAGCTATCCGGAAACACGTCCAGCCATGGCGAGCCTGTGCCTTGCAATACCCTTGGAAAGTCGCCTGGTTATTGGGGCAATCGTGCCGAAGTAAAGTCATGGGGACCTTGCGAAAGAGATGCGAAGTTCAACACGGTTTTTGCGAATGCGTATCCCGGCAAAACCTTGTTGCAGGTCATCCAAAGCGGCGGCGGCATGGATGCGCCGCCCTACCCGGCACTCGGCAGAGCCGCGGTAGCCTCCTGGCTGAACGCCTATCACATGCCCGATTTTCCGCTCACACAGCCTCAAGTCGTCGCCATGTTCAATGCGGTCTATATGGCGGGGGGCAAATATCAGGTCAACGCCTCCACATACTGGGACGCCAATCAAGTCATGACCTACTTCGAGAGTCTTTACGAAAAGGAAAAAAAGTTTTACTGACCGTTCCAGATCCGGCGTAATCATTACCTTGTTCCAGAACGATTGGAATGATGCAGAACAGGCAGACGCTCTAATGCCATGACCCACGCTTCGTCCCACCCGCCACGCCTGCTGAAAAACTGGGGAGACGAAGCGGTCGTCTACGATGCAGCATCGGGCGACACCCACTACCTGAAGCCGCTGACCCTGGCGCTGTATCAGACCTGCCGCGACCACCCGGGTTACACCGCTCACGAAATTGCTGCCGCGCTGGCAACCCGCCTTGGCGTGCAGAATGTTCCGCATCTGCATGAACTGACCGAAGAGACGCTCGCCAGTCTGCGCAGATTCGGCCTGCTGGAATCCGCATGAAATTGCTGCAACTGCCTCGCGCCGAGTTACGCCGGCAGTTGGCTGGTGCCGGGGTCTGGCTGCGCACCGGTCCGTTCTCGCTCAAGCTGCAGTCGCGCATTCCGTTCGTGGCTGAAGGCCTGGCGCAGCTCTATGGTCAGTTCGAGGTGCGCAACGTGCACGAAGCCTTTGCCGACTTCCAGGTTTCGGTGAACCCGCCTGCCAGCCTGCGACGCTGGGTGAGACCCCAGGCTGCGTTTTCGTTTGACGGCATGCAGCCCTTTGAACCGCTGCCGCGCGATCAGGCATTCCCGATGCTGGAACGGGGCCTCAACTGGTGCGTGTCGACGCAGGCGCATCAGTATCTGATCATCCACGCGGCCGCGGTCGAGAAGAACGGTCTGGCGGCGATCCTACCCGCTCCGCCCGGCTCCGGAAAAAGCACCCTGACAGCAGGCCTCGTTTTGTCGGGCTGGCGTCTGCTGTCCGACGAACTCACCCTCATCGACCTCAGGACCGGCCTGATTCAACCCTTGCCGCGGCCCATTCGTCTGAAAAACCAGTCGATCGACGTCATTCGCCTGTTTTCCCCGGACACGTACATCAACCGCCCCTCACATGACACGATCAAGGGCACGGTGGCCCATATGCGGCCGCCGCGCGAGAGCGTGCTGCGCCAGCATGAAACGGCGCGCCCGGGCTGGGTGGTCTTCCCCAAATGGGAAGCCGGCATACCCGCCACCCTGACCCCGCGCTCGAAGGCGCAGACCTTCATGTTTCTGGCGCAAAACGCATTCAACTACAGGCACCTGGGTGCCGACGGCTTCCGCATCGGCACAACGCTAATCGACCAGGCTGCCTGCTTCGATTTCCACTACGGCGCATTGGACGAAGCCGTCGCGACCTTCGATCGACTGGCCGAGCGCCGCAAGTCCTGAAGCCATGACGCCGCGCTCCCGCGACCTTCTGTCCCGCACCCTGCGCTCCCCCGATGCGGTCAACCGCTTTTCCATAGGCGATTGGGACATGCTCATCCGTCAGGCGCGGGCTGCGGGTCTGCTGGCGCGGCTGGCACACCGTTTTCGACGGCACGGCCTGATGGCCGCCCTGCCCTCATTTGTTCGCTGGCATTTCGACGCCGCCGAGACGCTGGCCGACACAGAGCGGCTGGCCGTGCTGTGGGAATTGAAACAGCTCAGGGCTGCGCTATCCGATCTCGATGGCCCGCTGATCGTGCTCAAGGGCGCCGCTTACGTGGCGGCCGACCTGCCCGCTGCAGCGGGGCGCCTGTTCAACGGCATCGACATTCTGCTACCGCGCGAATACCTGCCGCAGGCCGAGTCCTCGCTCATGCTGGCGGGCTGGCACGCCACCGGCCTGCCGGAATCCGGCAAGCGTTGCTACCGCCGCCGGATGCGCGAATTGCCTCCGCTGCAGCCTATCCAGCGCGACACCGTGATCGAGGTGCATCACGCCATCCTGCCCGGCACCGTGCGCACCCATCCGGATTCAGCCAAGCTGCGCGGCCGCGCCGTTGCGGTGGATGGCCTGCCTGGCGTCCATGTGCTGGCGGCTGAAGACCGCATCCTGCATTCGGCCGCGCACCTGGTTCACGACGGCGAACTGCCGCATGGCCTGCGTGACCTGACCGACCTCGATCTGTTGTTGCGCGACGCCGCTACGGACCGCGAATTCTGGCCGCGGCTGATCGAGCGCGCCGACGAACTGCAGCTCAGCCGCTCGCTGTTCTATGCCCTGCGATATCTGCGTCATTTTCTCGATACGCCGGTGCCCGACAGCGTGATGGATGCCCTGGATGCCGCCGCGCCCAATCGCGTCACGCTTGCGCTGATGGACCGCATCTTCACCCGCGTGCTCGCCCCCGGCCATGCAAGTTGTGCGGATGCGTTGACGCCCGCCGCGCGCCTGGCTGCTTTCGTGCGCGCCCACTGGCTGCGCATGCCTGTGCATTTGCTGATTCCCCACCTGTTCCACAAGGCTTTCATCAGCCCCCATCAACGCTCCCCAAAAGCAGCTTGACGCTGTCCGCGTCATGCGTATAATTTCCGAGTATTCCAGTCAAGTATTATTCAGGAGCCCCGAAATGACCGCGCTAGACCGCATTCGTGACCAAGTCACCACCAACACCGTCGTGCTTTACATGAAGGGCACGCCCCAGTTTCCGCAATGCGGCTTTTCGTCGCGCGCAGCGCAAGTGCTGCAGGCCTGCGGCGTACAGGATTTTCTGGCCGTGAACGTGCTGGCCGATCCGGAAATTTTCGAAAACCTGAAATACTACGCCAACTGGCCGACTTTCCCGCAGCTCTACGTCAAGGGCGAACTGGTCGGCGGCTGCGACATCATGATCGAGATGTACCAGAAGGGCGAAATCCAGAAGTTGCTGGAAGAAGCGCAAGCCGCTTAAGCCTTTTCACCGGACGCAAAAAAGCCGACTTCAAGTCGGCTTTTTTGCGTCTGCTTCAAGCGCTCATCAAACCACTCACTTGGCTTCGTCCGCCTCCGGCACGGCATCCATCCCCAGTTCGTGGATCTTGCGCGTCAGCGTGTTGCGCCCCCAGCCCAGGAGATGCGCGGCCTCGATACGGCGCCCGCCGGTGTGGCGCAGCGCCACTTCGATCAGCGTCTTTTCGTAAGCCTGGGTGAGTTCGTCGAGGATCGCCGCCTCGCCGCGCGACAGCCGCGCACTCGCCTCGGCGGCCAGGCTTTGCAGCCAGTCGCCTGACTGCGCCACGACGTTGCCCTGCATCAGGTCGGACGGCAGGTCGCCCACCTCGACCACTTGGCCCGGCGCCATCACGGTCAGGTAATGGCAGACGTTTTCAAGCTGGCGCACGTTGCCGCTCCACGGCAAGTTGACCAGGGTCTTCATCGCGGCCTCCGACACGCCCTTGGCCTCCATCCCCAGTTCGCGCGCGCTCTTCTGCATGAAGTGGCGCACCAGCAGGGGGATGTCCTCGCGCCGTTCGCGCAGCGCAGGCAGCCTCAGGCGGATCACGTTGAGGCGATGGAACAGGTCCTCGCGGAACAGGCCTTCGCGCACCCGCACTTCCAGATCCTGGTGGGTGGCGGCGATCACCCGCACGTTGACCTTGATCGGCGTATGCCCGCCGACGCGATAGAACTGGCCGTCCGACAGCACGCGCAGCAAACGCGTCTGCAATTCGGACGGCATGTCGCCGATTTCGTCCAGGAACAGGGTGCCGCCGTCGGCCTGCTCGAAGCGGCCGCGCCGCTGGGCGGCAGCGCCGGTGAAGGCGCCGCGCTCGTGTCCGAACAGTTCGGACTCCAGCAAGTCCTTCGGAATGGCTGCGGTGTTCAACGCGATGAACGGCCCGCCGGCGCGCGGGCTGTGGCGGTGCAGGGCTCGCGCAACCAGTTCCTTGCCGCTGCCCGATTCGCCGGTGATCAGCACGGTGGCGTGCGACTGAGAAAGCCTGCCGATGGCGCGGAACACTTCCTGCATCGCCGGAGCCTGGCCGAGCATCTCGGTCATCGGCGCTTCGCTCGGAACAGGGGTGCCACGGCTGGCACTTTCGGCCAGCGCACGGCGCACCAGTTCCAGCGCCTGATCGACGTCGAACGGCTTGGGCAGGTATTCGAATGCCCCGCCCTGGAATGCCGCCACCGCGCTGTCGAGATCGGAATACGCGGTCATGATGATGACTGGCACCTTGGGCAGGCGCTCCTTCAGCGCCTGCAGCAGTTCCAGCCCGGACACGCCCGGCATGCGGATATCGGACAGCACCACGCTGGGCTCGCCGCGTTCCAGTTCGCGCAGCGCGTCGCTGGCCGAACTGAAGGTCATGCACGGAATATCTTCGCGCAGCAGGGCTTTTTCGAGCACCCAGCGGATGGAACGGTCGTCGTCGATGATCCAGACACAGCTTGGTTTTGACATGATATTCAGCCTGGTAAGGGAAGGAAAATGGAAAACACGGTGTGGCCCGGACGGCTTTCGCAGTCGATAGTGCCGTGGTTTTGCGCCACCAGGGTTTGCGAAACCGCAAGTCCGAGCCCGCTGCCGCCTTCGCGACCGGACACCAGCGGATAGAAAATCTGCTCGCGGATATCCTCGGGGATGCCGGGGCCGTTATCGATGATCTCGACCCGCATGCCCAACTGGTAGCGGCGGCTTTCCAGCGTGATCTGCCGCGCCACCCGGGTCTTGAAGACGATCTCGCCCTGGCCGTGCATGGCCTGCACCGCATTGCGCGCGATGTTGAGGGTGGCCTGAATCAACTGTTCGGCGTCGGCGCGGATCTCCGGCAGGCTGATGTCGTAGTCGCGCCGCAGCGTCACGCTGGGCGTTTCGGCCAGAATCAGGCTGCGAACCCGCTCCAGCACTTCGTGAATATTCACCGCACCAAAACGGGGCGTTCGGTGCGGTGTCAGCAGCCGCTCCATCAGCGACTGCAGGCGGTCGGATTCCTTGATGATGACCTGGGTGTATTCGCGCAGGCTTTCGCGTGGCAGTTCGTGCTCCAGCAGTTGCGCCGCGCCACGGATGCCGCCGAGCGGATTCTTGATTTCGTGCGCCAGGTTGCGCAGCAGTTCTCGGTTGGCTTCCTGCTGCAGGCGCGCCTGTTCCAGCCGGGCGATGCGCAGCTGCGGATCGACCGCGCGCATCTCGATCAGCACGGCATCCGTCGGCTGCTCCAGCGGTGAAATGCTGCATCCCAGGCGTATCGGAGGATGCGTGCTGACCGCTACCTCGAGTTCGTATTCGACGACGGTTTCATGCTCGCTGCGCGCGGTCCGAATCGCCGCCAGAAACTCGAGGCTGCGTTCAAACGCATGCTCGACCCGATCGTTCGCCAGCAGCGCACCGGATACGCCGAGCAGTGTTTCGGCCGCCGGATTGACGTACAGGATGCGGTCGTCGGCATCGAGCACCATGGCGCCAGTGGACAAACAGTCGAGTCCGGAAAACCCGGTGGGGGAAGGCGATGTCATGCTCATGCACTCCAGTGAAGCACTGATTGTGCCAGAGCGTGGTTGTTGGTGCATACGACTCCACACGCGCTTCAGCGCGTAGTGGATCGGAGTCCTTTAGGGCTTAGCGCCTTACAACCACGGCCTGCCCCTTGCGGGTGGAGCGTGGTTGTGGGTGCTTTAGCGCCTTAGTGCGTGACTGTTGCCGACTTGTCGGCTTTACAGTCACGGCCTCCCCTTTACGGGGACAACCACGGCCTGCCGCTTGCGGGCAGGCGTTTACTTCAGATTGGCAAGCTCGCGCTGGATGGAAACGACGTTTTGTTCGTGCTGCTGCACGCTGGCGCGCAATCTGCTCACGCGACTAAGATAGCTCGCGTCAGTCGCACGCTCGCCGGGTTGCATGCGTTCGCCCAGCGCCAGCTGGCGCCGGGCCTCATCGGCATTGCGACGTTCGCCATCAATTTCATCCTGCAACACCTGGCGGCGGATGTCGTCGCGGCGTTTCTGCGTTCCGGCATCGATGCGCGGGAAATTTGCGGGGCTGGGGCTGGACACCCGGGCGGGCGCTTTGCCGGCAGACGGCAACGGCGCCGGTGCACCCGGCAGTTCGATGCGATGGGCGCCCTTCCGGTAAACATCGGTAAAGGTCACCTGGCCGTTCTCGTCGACGTACTTGTAGATTTCCGCCTGCGCGGGGGCAGCCAGAATCAGGCTCAACAGGAGGGAAAAGCGGGCGATTTGCATAGGGTCGAGTCTAACGTACCCATTTTTTAACGGCCAAAAGCCGGCAATCTTGACTCTTGCACGCACTCAAAAAAAGGGCGGCCAAAGCCGCCCTTTTCTATTGCTTGCGCAGACTTTACAGCGAGTAATACATCGCGAACTCGACCGGGTGCGTGGTCATGCGGTACTTGGTGACCTCCTGCATCTTCAGTTCGATGTAGGCGTCGATCATGTCGTTGGTGAACACGCCGCCGCGGGTCAGGAACTCGCGATCCTTGTCGAGTTCTTCCAGCGCCATTTCCAGGCTGTGGCAGACCTTCGGGATCTTCGCATCCTCTTCCGGCGGCAGGTCGTACAAGTCCTTGTCCGACGGATCGCCGGGGTGGATCTTGTTCTGGATGCCGTCCAGGCCCGCCATCATCAGCGCGGCAAAACACAGGTACGGGTTGGCGGTGGGATCGGGGAAGCGGGTTTCGATGCGACGCGCCTTTTCGCTGGCGGCGATCGGAATGCGGATCGAGGCCGAGCGGTTGCGTGCCGAGTAGGCCAGCATGACCGGCGCTTCGAAGCCGGGGACCAGACGCTTGTACGAGTTGGTCGACGGGTTGGTGATCGCGTTCAGTGCCTTGGCGTGCTTGATGATGCCGCCGATGTAGTAAATGCACATTTCGGACAGGCCGGCGTAGCCGTTGCCCGCAAACAGGTTCTTGCCGTCTTTCCACAGGGACTGGTGCACGTGCATGCCGGAACCGTTGTCGCCGACGATGGGCTTGGGCATGAAGGTCGCGGTCTTGCCGTAGGCGTGGGCGACGTTCTGCACGATGTACTTCAGCGTCTGCGTCCAGTCGGCGCGCTTGGTCAGCGTGCTGAACACGGTGCCGATTTCGCACTGGCCGGCGGTCGCCACTTCGTGGTGGAACACTTCGACCGGGATGCCGGCTTCTTCCAGCGCCAGCACCATGGCGGCGCGGATGTCCTGCAAGGAATCGACCGGGGGCACGGGGAAGTAGCCGCCCTTCACGCCGGGACGGTGACCGGTGTTGCCGTTCTCGAATTTCTCGGCCGACGACCAGGACGCTTCTTCGGAATTGATCTTCACGCCGCAGCCCGACATGTCGTCGTGCCAGGTGATGGAATCGAAGATGAAGAACTCGGGCTCGGGGCCGAAGTAGGCGGTGTCGGCGATGCCGGTCGACTTCAGGTAGGCCTCGGCGCGGCGGGCAACCGAACGTGGGTCACGCTCGTAACCCTTGCCGTCGGACGGCTCGATCACGTCGCAGGTCAGGATCAGCGTGGGCTCATCGAAGAAGGGATCCATATAGGCCGTATCGGGATCGGCTTTGAGCAGCATGTCGGAGGCCTGGATGCCCTTCCAGCCGGCGATCGAGGAGCCGTCGAACGGGTGGCCATCCTCAAACCAGTCTTCGGTCACGATGCGGGCAGGGATGGAAACGTGCTGCTCCTTGCCACGGGTATCGGTAAAGCGCAGGTCGACGAATTTCACTTCGTCGTCCTGAATTTTCTTGAGCACATCGGCCACGGTCATGGTCATGCTGAATCTCCTCAGACTAAATGAATAAAAATGATGCCACCACGCAGTGGTGTCGTGAATGAACTCAACTTAGCAGCAAGCGTGCCATGTAAAAATTCGTGCGCCGATCATTGTGCCATAAGGCCCATATAGCAGGATAGGGCAGAATTCGTCTTCGCCAGAGCACCATAACGGTGCACTACCTTATTTAACGCACCATATTGGAGCGGATTGCATCCGGTCGTGGCTTTCGTATACTGAACCGACAACAAAAGGAACCATTATGGGCCGCATTACCGAGTTGCTTGACACCGCCCACGGCCGCAGCCAAGACAATTCCTGGTTGATTGCCGGCGCCCTGCTGCCGCATGAGGCCGATGAGTTGCTGCAGCTTGCGCCCGGCGCGCGACTGATCGACGTGCGCTCGCAGGCGGAACTTGAACTGAACGGCGCCATTCCCGGCGCGGTGCACGTCGAATGGCAATCCTGGCCGGGCTGGGTGCTCAACCCACACTTTCTCGCCCAGCTTGCGCAGGCCACCGATCCGGAGTCGCTGCTGATTTTCATCTGCCGCAGCGGCCCACGCTCGCATCGGGCCGCCGCAGCCTGCACCGAGGCCGGGCGCGGCAGCTGCTACAACGTGCTGGAAGGCTTCGAGGGCGACCTCAACAAAGCCACCGGCCACCGCAACGAGTTCAACGGCTGGAAATATCGCGGCCTGCCTTGGACACAAAGCTGATCATGATCCCGCGGCGCGCTTTAGAATAGCGCGCCATGACCGACCGCTACGCCGTATTCGGGCACCCGATTGCCCACTCCAAGTCCCCGCAGATTCATGCCGCCTTTGCGCGCCAGACCGGGCAGGACATGAGCTACGAGGCCATTCTCGCGCCTAGGGACGGCTTTGCAGCCAGCGTGGCGGCCTTCATCGCGGCGGGCGGGCGCGGCGCCAACGTCACCGTGCCGTTCAAGGAAGAAGCGTACAGACTGGCCAGCCGCCTGAGCCCTCGCGCCCAGCACGCCGGCGCGGTGAATACCCTGGTTTTTGATGACGGCATCCTCGGCGACAACACCGACGGCGCAGGCCTGGTGGCCGACCTCACCCGCAATCTCCGCTGCGCGCTTGCCGGCAAACGCATCCTGCTGGTCGGCGCGGGCGGCGCCGCGCGCGGCGTCATCGACCCCCTGCTGGACCAAACCCCTGCCGAACTCGTCATCGCCAACCGCACCGTCAGCCGCGCGCAGGAACTGGCCGACCTGTTCGGTCGCGGCGTCCGCGCATGTGGGTTTGATGCACTCGATATGCCCTTCGACCTTGTCATCAATGCCACCGCCGCCAGCCTCGCCGGCGAATTGCCGCCTTTGTCGCCCCACATCTTCACCGCCGGCACGCTGGCCTACGACATGATGTACGGGCGCGACACGCCCTTTCTCGCCTTCGCGCGCAGCCACGGCGCGGCTACCGCAGACGGCCTCGGCATGCTGGTCGAGCAGGCGGCCGAAGCGTTTTATCTGTGGCGCGGCGTGCGCCCCGATACCGCACCGGTCATCGCGGCCTTGCGCACATGATTCGCACCGCATTGCGCTGGCTCGGCAGGGGCGTGGCGGCGGCAGTCGGGCTGGTGCTGCTGTATCAGTTGTGGATCTTCGCGCATGTGCTGTGGTGGATCGACCACAATCCCAGTTCCACCGCCTTCATGGAAGCCGGGCTGGCGCGCCAGCAGGACAAGAATCCAGACGCCGAACTGCGCCACAAGTGGGTGCCGTACGACCGCATTTCCATCCACCTGAAGCGCGCCATCGTCGCCGCCGAAGACGCCAAATTCCTCGAGCACGAAGGTTTCGACGTCGAAGGTATCCAGAAGGCGGTCGAAAAAAACCTGAAGAAAGGCCGCCTGGTCGCCGGTGGCTCCACCATCAGCCAGCAGCTTGCCAAAAACCTGTTCCTGTCCGGCGAGCGCAGCTTCATCCGCAAAGGCCAGGAAGCGATCATCACGCTGATGATCGAAGCCACCTGGAGCAAGCGCCGCATCCTCGAGGTGTATCTGAACGTGATCGAGTGGGGCAACGGCATCTACGGCGCCGAAGCCGCCGCACGCCGCTACTACAAAACCTCGGCCGCCAACCTCAGCCGCGACCAGGCCGCCCGCATGGCCGCGATGGTGCCCAACCCGCGCTGGTACGAACACAATCGCGGCTCGCGCACCTACCAGCGCCGCGTTGCGGTCATCAAGCGCTACATGAGCCATGCGCAGGTGCCACGCTAGGGCAACCCCATCACAACGCCTGCGCCCACTCACGTAGCGGCGCGTTACAATCGCGGGGCTTTTTCCCTTTCGCCCCCATGACCGACGCCCTCGAAAATCAGTCGCAGGACAATCTCGAAGCCCATCTCGCGCAGGTGCAATCCCTGCTGACCAAGATGCGGCTGGTGGAGGAGCTCGTCCACAAGCAGGGCGGGCCGCGCCAGGATCTGGTCGAGAACCTGGTCCACAAGCAAAATCTGGCCGAGCTGCAACGCAGGCTGGAAGACCTGCACCCGGCTGATATCGCCTACATTCTGGAAGCCCTGCCGCTCGACGAACGCCGGCTGGTGTGGAGCCTGGTCAGCGCGGAGAACGACGGCGAGATTCTGCTGGAAGTGTCCGACTCGGTTCGCGAATCGCTGATCCAGACGATGGACAAGGCGGAGCTGCTGGCCGCCGCCGAATCGCTCGATACCGACGAGATCGCCGACATCGCGGCCGACCTGCCGCGCGACGTGATCCAGGAACTGCTCACCACGCTGGACGCACAGAAGCGCGCCCACCTGCAGTCGGCGCTGGCCTATCCCGAGGACACGGTGGGCGCGCTGATGGATTTCGAGATGGTGACGATCCGCGCCGACGTCACGCTGGAAGTCGCACTGCGTTACCTGCGCCGCCTGGGCGAACTGCCGGACCAGCTCGACAAGCTGTTCGTGGTCGACCGGGTCGATGAGATCATCGGCGTACTGCCCATCAAGCGGCTGCTGACGACCGACCCGGAAGCGTCAGTGGCGGCGGTAATGGTCGAGGATTTCGTCAAATTCCACCCCGAGGACGAGGCGCAGGAAGCCGCGCAGGCGTTTGAGCGCTACGACCTGGTGATGGCACCGGTGGTGGACGCACAGGGTCGGCTGATCGGCCGTCTCACCGTCGACGCGGTGCTGGACTACGTCCGCGAATCGGCCGACGCCGACATGCTGTCGATGGCCGGTTTGAAGGAGGAGGAAGACTTGTTCTCCACGGTCTGGCGTTCGGCAAAAAACCGCTGGATGTGGCTGTCGATCAACCTCGCCACCGCCTTCATCGCCTCGCGCGTGATTGGCGCCTTTGAAGGCTCGATCGAAAAGCTCGCCGCGCTGGCGGCGCTGATGCCCATCATCGCCGGCATCGGCGGCAACACCGGCAACCAGACCATCGCCCTGATCGTCCGCGGCCTCGCGCTGGGACAGATTACGCAGGCCAACGCGCGCCGCCTGGTCTTGAAGGAACTCGGCGTCGCCCTGTTCAATGGCCTTCTGTGGGGGTCGGTGGTCGGCGTCTTCGCCTGGCTGCTGTACGACAACCTCGCACTGGGCGGGGTGATGGCGCTGGCGATGCTGCTCAATCTGATCGTCGCGGCGCTGGCCGGCATTTTCATTCCGATGACGCTCGAACGCATGAAGCGCGACCCGGCCGTCGGCTCATCCGTGCTGCTGACCTTCACCACCGACAGCATGGGATTCTTCATCTTCCTCGGGCTCGCCACCGTGCTGCTGCTATGACGCCCACCCCCAACAGCAAGACCCTGTACCTGCGCCTGCTGGGCTATGTGAAGCCCTACTGGCGCATGTTCGCGCTGTCCCTCGTCGCGCTGGTTCTCACCGCCGCCACCGAGCCGTTGCTGCCGGCGCTGTTCAAGCCGCTGCTGGACCAGGGCTTCGTCGCCAAGGATCAGGATTTCATCCGCTGGGTACCCATCCTGCTACTGGCGCTGTTCGTGGTGCGCGGCATCACCGGCTTCATCAGCACCTACTGCATGGCCTGGGTCGGCAGTCGCCTGGTGATGGATCTGCGGGCCGCCATGTTCGACAGGCTGATGACGCTGCCGACACGCTACTTCGACCAGAATCCGAGCGGCCAGTTGATCGCGCATCTGGCTTTCAACGTCACCCAGGTTACGCAGTCGGCCACCAGTTCGCTCACCACCCTGGTGCGCGATACCGTGACGGTGCTGGGACTGCTGGGCTATCTGCTGTGGCTGAACTGGCAGTTGACGCTGATCGTATTCGCGATGGTGCCGCTCACCCTATGGGTCGTTCGCGTCGCCAGCACGCGCCTGCGCGGCCTGTCGCGCAAGGCGCAGCAGAACATCGGCGATCTCACCCAGGTGGTCGACGAGGCGGTGGGCGGGCATCGCGTGGTCAAGCTGTATGGCGGCGAGGAATACGAACAGACGCGCTTCCGCCATGCCGCCAATCTGGCACGCCTGTTCGAGATGAAGCGCGTTGCCGCCAACGCGGTGTACGAACCCATCATCCAGCTTATTGCCGCGGTGGCGCTTGCGATCATCGTGTATGTCGCAGCAGGGCAGGCATCGAGCAACACCACCACAGTGGGCGGCTTTGTGGCCTTCTTCATGGCCATGCTGCTGCTGTTCGCGCCGTTGAAGCGGCTCACTGCCGTCAACGACCAGTTGCAGCGCGGACTCGCTGCGTCCGAAACCATCTTCGCCATGCTCGACCAGGACGCCGAACGCGACAGCGGCACCCGCATCCTTGAACGCATCGACGGTCGGCTGGCATTGCGCGACGTATCGCTCACCTATCCCGGCAAAACCGTTCCCGCACTGGACAGCATCACGCTCGACATCGCGCCTGGCGAAACCGTCGCGCTGGTCGGCGCGTCCGGCTCAGGCAAGACCACGCTGGCCAATCTGGTACCGCGTTTCTACGACCCCGACAGCGGCGTGATCGAACTCGACGGCATCGACACCCGCGACATCCGCCTGCAAAACCTGCGCAGCCATATCGCGCTGGTGTCGCAGGATGTCGTGTTGTTCAACGACACGCTGGCGCACAACATCGCCTATGGCACCAAGCGCGATGCCTCCCCGGACGAAATCCGGGCCGCCTGCATCGCCGCCCATGCCTGGGACTTCATCCAGGCCATGCCAGACGGCCTGGAAACGCTGATCGGCGAAAACGGCATGCGGCTTTCCGGCGGCCAGCGCCAGCGCATCGCCATCGCCCGCGCGATCCTGAAAAACGCACCGCTGCTGATTCTCGACGAAGCCACCTCGGCACTCGACAACGAATCCGAGCGCCACGTGCAGGCCGCGCTCGAAACGCTGATGCAAAACCGCACCACGCTGGTCATCGCACACCGACTCTCCACCATCGAACGCGCCGACCGGATTGTCGTCCTCGAAGGCGGTCACATCGTCGAGATCGGCAGCCACACCGAACTGATCGCCAAAAAAGGCCGCTACGCGCAACTCCACGCGCTGCAATTTTCCGCATGAGCCACGACATTCCCACCGGCTGGGTCAAGCCTTCCCGCTCGCTCGCCACCGCCGCCGGCCGCGCCATCGGCGACTACCGCATGATCCGCGACGGCGACCGCATCCTGCTGGGCCTGTCGGGCGGCAAGGATTCGCTCTCCTTGCTGCATACGCTGCACCACCTGCAACAGAAGGCCCCGGTCAAGTTCGAGCTGCTCGCCTGCACCGTCGACCCGCAATCCGACCAGTACGACCCGTCTCCGCTCACGCCCTACCTGGCCGAACTCGGCGTGCCCTACTTTCTGGAGTCGCAGCCGATCATGGTCGAGGCGCAGAAGACGCTGACCAAGGATTCCGATTCCTACTGCGCGTATTGTTCCAGGATGCGGCGCGGCATCCTCTACCGCGTCGCGCGCGAGCAGAACTGCAACGTCGTCGCCATGGCCCACCATCTGGACGACCTCGCCGAGACGCTGATGATGTCGATGCTGTTCGGCGGCAAGCTCAGGACCATGTCGCCGCACTACCTCAACGACGCCGGCGACCTGCGCATCATCCGGCCGTTTGCCTACGTGCGCGAACGCCAGACCCGTGCGTTTGCGGCAGATTCCGGCCTACCGGTGATCTTCGAGAACTGCCCGGCGTGTTTCGCCAAGCCGCAGCAGCGCTACGCCATGAAGCAGATGCTGGCCGAGCAAGAGAAGACCCACCCGCGCATTTTCAACAGCCTGCTGACCGCGATGCGGCCGCTGATGGGTGAGCCGCCGGCCTGAGGCTTTCGGACGATTCCAGCCGCCGTCATTTGTCCGTAGAATCAAGCCTTTGTTTTAATTGATAATTTCCATACAGGAAATAAGGTTATGACGGCTTCCTTCATCCCCCCCAAGCGCATCCTCATGGGCCCCGGGCCTTCCGACGTGCCGCAGCGCATCCTCGATGCGATGGCGCGCCCGACTATCGGCCACCTCGATCCCGCTTTCGTCGAGCTGATGGAACAGATCAAGTCCATGCTGCGCATGGCGTTCCAGACCGAGAACGCGCTGACCTTCCCGGTTTCGGCGCCGGGCTCGGCGGGAATGGAAATGTGCTTCGTCAACCTGGTGGAGCCGGGCGACAAGGTCATTGTCTGCCGCAACGGCGTGTTCGGCGGCCGCATGCTGGAAAACGTCAAGCGCACCGGCGGCGTGCCGGTGATCGTTGACGACGCCTGGGGCAAGCCGGTCGACCCGCAAAAAGTGCGCGACGCCTTCAAGGCGAATCCCGACGCGAAAATTCTCGCCTTCGTGCACGCGGAGACCTCGACCGGTGCACAGTCGGATGCCGAAACCCTGGCGAAGATCGCGCAGGAGTTCGGCGCGCTCACCATCATGGACTGCGTCACCAGCCTCGGCGGCACGCCGGTGTATCTGGACAAATGGGGCATCGACGCGGCCTATTCCGGCAGCCAGAAATGCCTGTCGTGCACCCCCGGCCTCTCACCGGTTTCGTTCTCCGAAAAAGCCATCGCTCGCATCAAGGCGCGCACGACTCCGGTGCAGAGCTGGTTCCTCGATCTGAATCTGGTGCTCGGCTACTGGCAGTCCGCCGGCAAGCGCACCTACCACCACACCGCGCCGATCAACCCGATGTATGGCCTGCACGAAGCGCTGGTGATCCTGGAGGAGGAAGGACTGGAAAACGCCTGGGCGCGCCACCGCGCGATGCACGAGAAACTCAAGGCCGGCCTCGAAGCCATGGGCCTGAAATACGTGGTCGAGGCCTCCGCCCGCCTGCCGCAGCTCAACTCGATCTACGTGCCGGAGGGCGTGGACGAGGCCGCGATCCGCGCCCGCCTGCTGAACGAATTCAACCTGGAAATCGGCGCCGGCCTCGGCGACATGGCCGGCAAGATCTGGCGCATCGGTTTGATGGGTTACTCGGCGAAGCAGGAAAACGTCGACACCTGCCTGAAGGCTTTGAAAGCCTGCCTGGCCTGAACGGAACACGCGACGTAAAAAAGGCGCCATGCTGGCGCCTTTTTTACGTCCCTGATTCGGTGACAGGCAGCGACGCCGTCCAGGGCGAATGCGGCTAGGACAGGCCCAGCCGCTGCCAGATGGTGGTACTGGGCCCAGCCTGGTTCATGGTGTAGAAGTGCAGGCCCGGCGCACCGCCGGCAAGCAGGCGGTCGCACAGGTCGGTCACCACATCCAGCCCGAAAGCGCGCAAGGACGGCAGGTCATCACCGTAGGTCTCCAGCTTTTTCCGCAGCCAGCGCGGAATTTCCGCACCACAGGCATCCGAAAACCGCGCCAGTTGCACGTAGTTGCCGATCGGCATGATGCCGGGGACGATGGGGATGGAAACGCCCAGGGCGCGCGCGTCTTCGACAAAGTTGAAGTAGGCGTCGGCATTGAAGAAATACTGCGTGATGGCCGCATTCGCGCCGGCGTCGACCTTGCGCCTGAAGTTGGCCAGGTCTTCCGTGTAGGAGCGCGCCTGCGGATGCACTTCCGGATAGGCGGCAACCTCGATTTCGAACCAGTCGCCGGTTTCGCGGCGGATGAAGGCTACCAGTTCGTTGGCGTAGTTGAATGCGCCGGCATCCATGCTGCCCGACGGCAGGTCGCCGCGCAGCGCAACCAGGTGGCGGATGCCCTGGCTTTTGTATTCGTTGAGGATGTCGCGGATGTTCTCCTCGGTCGAGCCGATGCACGACAGGTGCGGCGCGGCCTCGCTGCCGTCGGCCTGGATTTCGCGCACGGTTTCCAGGGTGCGGTCGCGGGTCGAGCCGCCTGCGCCGAAGGTGACGGAAAAGAACTTGGGATTGAGTTGTGCCAGTTGCTTGCGCGTGGCGCGCAGCTTCTCGGCGCCTTCCGCGGTTTTCGGCGGAAAGAATTCAAAGCTGAATGTACGTTCGGTCATGAATCAACCTTTTGTATTCGGGATGAGCGCGGACAGCGCCCAGGCAATGACGCCGTAGAGGATCGCGCCGACCATCGCCGACACGAAGCCCTGCACCTGGAACCCCGGCAGCAGCGCACTGGCCAGCCAGAACAACAGGCCGTTCAGCACCAGGTAGAAAATCCCCAGCGTGAGCAGCGTGATCGGCAGGGTCAGGATCGCCAGCACCGGCCGCACCAGCGTATTGATGAAGCCGAGCACCAGCGCGGCGACCAGCGCCGTGCCGAAGCCCGACACCTGAATGGTGGGCAGCAAATACGTCACCGCCAACAGGGCGACGGCATTCAGAATCCACAGCAGCAGCAGACGCATGGTGCGCTCCTTCTTCAGGTGAGGTCGATCAATAGCGGTACATCTCGGCCTTGTACGGGCCGGTCTTGGGCACGCCGATGTAGGCGGCCTGCTGGTCGGTCAGCTCGGACAACTGGGCGTTGAGCTTCTTCAACTGCAGGCGCGCAACCTTTTCGTCGAGATGCTTGGGCAGGGTGTAGACGCCGACCGGGTATTTGCCGGAATCGCGCTCCTGCCACAGTTCCATCTGCGCGATGGTCTGGTTGGCGAAGCTGGAACTCATCACATAGCTGGGGTGGCCGGTGGCGCAGCCGAGGTTCACCAGACGGCCCTTGGCCAGGAGGATGATGCGCTTGGCTGGATTACCATTTTGGGCGGGGAAGATCACGTGATCGACCTGCGGCTTGATCTCTTCCCACTGGTAACCCTCGATGCCGGCGACGTCGATCTCGTTGTCGAAGTGGCCGATGTTGCAGACGATGGCCTGGTCCTTCATCTTCGCCATGTGATCATGGGTGATGACGTGGAAGTTGCCTGTGGCGGTGACGAAGATGTCGGCCTTGTCGGCGGCGTATTCCATGGTCACCACGCGATAGCCTTCCATCGCCGCCTGCAGCGCACAGATGGGGTCGATCTCGGTCACCCACACCTGGGCCGACAGCGCACGCAGCGCCTGGGCGCTGCCCTTGCCCACATCGCCGTAGCCGGCGACCACGGCGACCTTGCCGGCGATCATCACGTCGGTGGCGCGCTTGATGCCATCGACCAGCGATTCGCGGCAGCCGTACAGGTTGTCGAACTTGGACTTGGTGACCGAATCGTTGACGTTGATCGCCGGGAACTTGAGTTCGCCGCGCGCGTGCATCTGGTACAGGCGATGCACGCCGGTGGTGGTTTCCTCGGTGACGCCCTTGACGGCGGCCAGGCGGCTGGAATACCAGCCCGGCTGCGCCGCCACGCGGGCCTTGATCGCGGCGTACAGCACACGCTCTTCCTCGCTGGTGGGGTTGCCCACCACCGAAATATCCTGCTCGGCGCGCGCGCCCAGATGCAGCAGCAGCGTGGCGTCGCCGCCGTCGTCGAGGATCATGTTGCTGAAGCCGCCGTCGGTCCACTCGAAAATGCGGTGGGTGTAATCCCAGTAGTCTTCCAGCGATTCGCCCTTGACCGCGAACACCGGGATGCGGTCGGCGGCAATCGCGGCGGCGGCGTGGTCCTGGGTCGAGAAGATGTTGCACGACGCCCAGCGCACTTCGGCGCCGAGCGCGGTCAGCGTCTCGATCAGCACGGCGGTCTGGATGGTCATGTGCAGCGAGCCGGTGATGCGCGCACCCTTCAGGGGCTGCGCGGCCGCGAATTCCTCGCGGATGGCCATCAGGCCCGGCATTTCGGTTTCGGCGATGCGGATTTCCTTGCGGCCCCAGTCGGCAAGCGACATATCGGCGACCACGAAATCGGTGAATTGCTTGTCAGCCACAGCGTTCATATCAAGCTCCATTGCATGTGGCCGGGAGGGCGGGGGTTTAGCTAAACCCGGGCTGGCGACGCTGTCGCTCACCCAACGTCCCAAACCCGGCAGGGTTAAGAAAATAGGGGGAGCGCGGTTGTTGCCTTTCCGAGCCTGGGGACGGGTGAACCCGCCTCGCAGCGCTCCTCGGAATCGAGATTATAGCCCAGCCGGCCGGCGCTTGAGGAAGCTGACCAGCAGGGTGACCACGGTGAGCGGCATGACATAGCTCAGCATGACGCTGGAAAACGCCTGCAGGCTGTCATGCTGCTGCGCGGCAAGCACCAGGTACAGCAGATAGGCCGCGTAGTAGCCCAGGAAGACCGCGCCTTCCCAGCGCGCGATCTCGCGGCCGGTAAAGAGAATGGGCAGGCAGGCGAAGGCAACAGCCAGCATCACCCAGAGGTCGAAGTTGCGCGCGGCGTCGGGTACCGAAAGCCCCCCCGCCGACACCAGTCCCGAGGCACCCAGCACCGCCAGCAGGTTGAAGATGTTGCTGCCGACCACGTTGCCGACCGCGATATCGCGCTGGCCGCGCAGGGCAGCAATCAGCGAGGTGGCAATTTCCGGCATCGAGGTGCCGACCGCCACCACGGTGAGGCCGATGACGAGATCGCTCACCCCAAAGTGCTTGGCGAACACCACCGCCGCGCCCACCAGCCAATCGGCGCCCAGCACCAGCAGGCCGAGGCCACCGAGCACCAGCGCCGCTTGCACACCCCAGTGGCGATCCCACTGGCTGGTCGGGATTTCAGTGGAAAACTCGTCTTCCGCTGCCTGCGTAGCGCGCCGCGACTGCACGACGAGAAACACGGTATAGGCAATAACCAGGGCGAACAGCAGACCCGCCTCGACGCGGCCGATGTGGCCGTCCAGCGCCAGCACCAGCACCAGCAGCGAGGCGCCGATCATGATCGGGACTTCCTGGCGGATGATCTGTTCGTGCACCAGCAAGGGCGCAATCAGCGCAGAAATCCCCAGGATCAGCAGCACGTTGGCGATGTTGCTGCCGACGACGTTGCCGATCGCCAGGTCGGACGTGCCGGACAGCGCGGCGCCGACCGACACCGCCATTTCCGGCGCACTGGTGCCGAACGCCACCACGGTGAGGCCCACCACCAGCGGCGAGATGCCCCAGGACACAGCCAGCCGCGAGGCGCCGCGCACCATGGCCTCGGCGCCGACGATCAGCGCCAGCAGCCCGAGCACGAACATCACGACCTGCATCAGCATGGCCTTACAGCCCGGCAGCAGCCTTCAGTTCGGCCGCCTTGTCGGTGACCTCCCAGGTGAAATCGGGTTCGTCGCGGCCGAAGTGGCCATAGCTTGCAGTGCGGGTGTAGATCGGCCGCAGCAGGTCGAGCATCTGGATGATGCCCTTGGGACGCAGGTCGAAATGGCTCTGGATCAGCTCGACAATCTTGGCTTCGGGGATCTTGTTCGTGCCGAATGTGTCGACCATCAGCGAGGTCGGCCTGGCGACGCCGATGGCGTAGCTCACCTGCACCAGGCACTTGTCGGCGAGGCCTGCGGCGACGATGTTCTTCGCCACGTAGCGCCCGGCGTAGGACGCCGAGCGGTCGACCTTGGACGGATCCTTGCCGGAGAACGCGCCGCCGCCGTGCGGGGCCGCGCCGCCGTAGGTGTCGACGATGATCTTGCGGCCGGTGAGGCCCGCGTCGCCCATCGGCCCGCCCACCACGAAACGACCGGTGGGGTTGACCAGGTAGCGCGTGTCGGCGGTCAGCATGCCCTTCGGCACCACCGGCTTGATGATCTCCTCGATCACCGCATCGGTCAGCACGGCGTGCGAAACCTCGGGATGATGCTGGGTGGAGAGCACGACGGTGTCGATGGAATGCGGCTTGCCGTTGACGTAGCGGATCGACACCTGCGACTTGGCGTCCGGGCGCAGCCACGGCAGGCGGCCGTCCTTGCGCAGTTCGGACTGGCGCTCGGTCAGGCGGTGCGCAAGATGGATCGGCATCGGCATCAGCACCGGCGTTTCGTTGCAGGCGTAGCCGAACATCAGGCCCTGGTCGCCTGCGCCCTGGTCGAGGAACATGCCCTCGCCCTCGTTCACGCCCTGCGCGATGTCGGGCGACTGCTTGCCGACGGTAACCATGACCGCGCAGGTGTGGTAGTCGAAGCCGACTTCGGACGAGTCGTAGCCGATGCGCTTGATGGTCTGGCGCGCGACCGTGTTGAAGTCGACCACCGCCGTGGTGGTGATTTCGCCGGCGATGACGCACAGACCCGTGGTCAAGAGCGTCTCGCACGCCACGCGCGCATGTTTGTCCTGGGTTAGAATCGCGTCGAGCACTGCGTCCGACACTTGATCCGCCATCTTGTCGGGATGCCCTTCAGACACCGACTCAGACGTGAAAATGAAATCCTTTTGCATGACAGCTCCTGTTGTCCCGATTACTGACTGCGTAACCGGCTCGGGGGACAGACAGAGCGGCGACGCTTTAGCTGTATTTGTATCCCGCCCGCAAGTTGTCAAGATTAACGCGGCGGCGACCGCATTGTGCCGCGCTACCCCACCGGCCGTCAATTCCCACCAGGGGACTCCGATCCACGACGGGGCGAAGCCCGTATGGAATCGCATGTCCGCGTGATGATCCTGCTGAAACTGCTGGCCCGCCTGCCGCTGCCCGTGCTGCATGGCCTTGGCATCGTGCTGGGCTGGCTGATCTACTGGGCGCCGGGCCGGCATTCCGACCGCCTGCGCAGCAACCTGTTCGACAGCGGACTGTGCACGCCAGGCGCCGATTGCCAGCGCCTGCTGCGCCGCACCATCGGCGAATCGGGCAAGGCCGTCATCGAATTGCTGTCGGTGTGGCTGTGCCCTTACGACAAGGTGCTGAAATGGGTCCGGGGAACCAGCGGCTGGGAGCGCATCGACGCTGCACGTGCCGCCGGCAAGGGCGTGATCATCATCGCGCCGCATATCGGCTGCTTCGAAATGATCAATCTCTATTACGCCGCGCGGCATCCGTTTACCGCCATGTACAAGCCGCCGCGCCAAGCCTTTCTCGACCAGTTGATGCTGACCGGCCGCCAGCGCGGTCAGGCGACGCTGGTGCCCACCGACCTGTCGGGTGTACGCGCCCTGCTCGCCGCATTGAAGCGCCATGAGGCCATCGGCATCCTCCCCGACCAGGTGGCGACCGGCGGAGACGGCGTATGGGCGCCGTTCTTCGGCCGCCCGGCCTACACGCCGACGCTGGTCGCCAGCCTGCAGCGCAAGACCGGCGCGGCTGCGTTTTTTGTCGCCGCCGAGCGGCTGAGCTGGGGGCGCGGTTATCACCTGCACGTGACGCCGCTGGACGAAGCGCTGCCGGAGGACAAGGCTTTGGCGGCTGCGCGCATCAACCAGGGGGTGGAAGACGTGGTGCGCCGCATGCCGGCGCAATACATGTGGAGCTACAACCGCCACAAGCGCCCCGGCGGGGTTGCTCATCCGGACGATCCGCCGGAAGCATGAAGCCCGCCGCATCCGACAAGCTGTTCCACCCTTCGCTGCTGGGGGTCTGGCTCGGCGTGGGTTTCCTGTGGCTGCTGCACTGGCTGCCGCTGCCCCTGCAGGCCGCGCTGGGCAACGCCCTCGGCGGGCTGATGGCGATGATGCCGGGCAGACGGCGACGCATCGTTGCCACCAATCTGGCGCTGTGTTTTCCTGACGCGCCGGAAGCGTTGCGCCGCCGCTGGCTGAGGCAGACCTTCCAGGCCTCGATACGCGCCGCACTTGAACACGGCGTAATGTGGTGGGGATCGGAAGCGCGCCTGCGCCGCCTGATCAGGATCGACAACCCGGAGATCGCACTGGGCGACGGCAAGCGGCCGGTGATCTGGCTGGCGCCGCATTTCGTCGGCTTCGTCATGGGCGGCATGCGGTTGTCCCTGGATCGAACCGTTGCCAACGTCTACGCAGAAGCCCTGAATCCCGTCTCCAACAAAATAATGCTGCGCGGGCGCTCCCGATTTTCCTCCCCCGTGCTGATCGCAAAAAGTGACGGGATCAAACCTGTGATCAGGGTACTCAAGGACGACATACCGCTTCATTATTCGCCGGACCAGGATCAGGGTCGCCGCAATGCGGTGTTCGTGCCCTTCTTCGGTGTTTCCGCCGCCACCGTGTCGGCACTGCCGCGCCTGGCCAAGCTCACCGGCGCACAGGTCGTCCCGGTCATCACCCGTCAACTGCCGTGGGGGCGAGGCTATGCGGTGCGCTTCTACCCGCCGTGGGACAACTACCCGAGCGGCGACCTGGAAGCCGACGTAGCCCGCATGAACACTTTCATCGCGGAGCGCATCCGTGAAATGCCGGCGCAGTACCTGTGGCTGCACCGCCGCTTCAAGACCCGCCCGGAAGGCGAACCCGGCCTCTATGAATGACACGCAGCGCAGCATGCAGCGGTTGACGGCCACTGACGTCGACGCGGTCAGCGCGCTGGCGCGCATCGTGTGGCAGGCCACCTATCCGCCGCTGATTTCGCAGGCGCAGATCGGCGCCATGCTGGCAGACCGCTATGCGCCGGAACGTATTCGCGAACAGATGGCCGATCCCCGCCAAGCCTGGTGGGTGGCGAAACAGGGCCACGCGCTGACCGGCTTTGCCCACGCCTTGCTGGAGGAATCCGGCTGCAAGCTCGACAAGCTCTATGTGCACCCCGATCACCAGCGCGGCGGCATCGGCGCCTCGCTGGAGCAAACGATCGAGGACTGGGCGCGCCGGCAGCAGGTGCGCCGCCTGTGGCTGCAGGTCAACCGCGGCAATGTACAGGCGATCCGGGCCTACCAGCAATACGGCTTCCGCATCGTCGAATCGTGCGTGTTCGACATCGGCAACGGCTTCGTGATGGACGACCACGTGATGGAGCGATGGCTATGAGCTTCGTGAACCCCGGAGACGAGTCCGTGCGCACCCTGCTGCAAACCGTCAGGACCATTGCCGTGGTCGGCCTGTCGCCGCAGCCCGCGCGCCCGAGCTACCGGGTGGCGCAGGCGATGCAGCATTACGGCTATCGCATCGTTCCGGTGCGGCCGCTGGTGGATGCGGTGCTGGGAGAAAAAGCCTATGCCAGCCTCGTTGACATTCCGTTCGCGGTCGATCTGGTCGATGTTTTTCGCGCCGCCGAGCACGTGCCGGCTATCGTCGAGCAATGCCTGGCGCTAAACTCCATGCACCGGCCATTTTCGACGGTGCATCATTCACCAGCCGCTATCTGGATCCAGGAAGGCATCGTCGCCGAGGCCGCCGCGCTGCAGGCGCAGGCCGGCGGCATGACGGTGGTGATGGATCGCTGCATCTTGAAGGATTACGTCAGGTTAATGACTGCATGAAACTGCGCTTCACCAAAATGCACGGCTTGGGCAACGACTTCGTCGTCTTCGACGGCGTCCGCCAGACCATCGCGCTCACGCCCGAACAGTGCCGCCGCATCGCCGACCGCCACTTCGGCGTCGGCTGCGACCAGATCCTGCTGGTCGAGGCGCCCACGCGTGCCGACGCCGATTTCCGCTACCGCATCTTCAACGCCGACGGTGGTGAGGTGGAGCAGTGCGGCAACGGCGCACGCTGCTTCGTGCGCTACGTGCACGACAAGGGACTCACCGACAAGACCGTGATCCGCGTGGAAACCGCGTCCGGCATCATCGAGCCGCGGCTGCTCGACAACGGCCAGGTGACCGTCGACATGGGCGCGCCGCGTTTTGCGCCGGCCGATATTCCGTTTGCGGCTGAAGCTGAGGCGCCAAGCTATGCACTGAAGGTCGGCCAGCACGTGCTCGACATCGCCGCGCTGTCGATGGGCAATCCGCACGCGCTGCTGCGGGTGAACGACCTGGACAGCGCACCGGTGGACATCCTCGGCCCCGCCATCGAATCGCACAAGCGCTTTCCGCAGCGGGTCAACGCCGGCTTCATGCAGGTGCTGACCCCGCACGACATCCGCCTGCGCGTCTACGAGCGCGGCGCCGGCGAGACGCTGGCCTGCGGCACCGGCGCCTGCGCGGCAGCGGTCGCCGGCATCCGCCAGGGCTGGCTGAAAAGCCCGGTCAGCGTGCACACGCGCGGCGGCGATCTCGTGATCGAATGGGCGGGCAAGGGCCAGTCCGTATTCATGACCGGGCCGGCTGAGACAGTATTTGAAGGGGAGATCGAAATCTAATGGACACGCAACCCACCCACCTGGATCCCCAGGCCATCGCCGAGTTTCTGACCCGGCATCCGAATTTCTTTAACGACTTTCCCACCCTGCTGGCGGAACTGAACATTCCGCACCCGCACGGCACCCACGCGGTGTCGATGAGCGAGCGCCAGCTGATCGCCATGCGTGACAAGGTGCGGATGCTGGAAAGCAAGCTCGCGGAGCTGATCCAGTTCGGCGAGGAGAACGACGGCATTTCGGAAAAGCTGCACGCGCTGACGCTGGCGTTGGTGACCGCCTCCGTTCCGCAGGACATTACCGCAGCGCTGGCCATCCATCTGCGCGACGGCTTTGCCGTGCCGCACCATGCGCTGCGGGTATGGACCCTGACGGGCGAGCCGATGCCGGATCTGGGTGACCCGGTGTCGCAGGTGGTGCGCGACAGCGTGGCTGCCATGCACCATCCGGTGTGCGGCGCGCTGGCGGTCAATGAGGCCAGCGACTGGTTCGGCGAGGTATCGCCGCATCTGCGTTCCTTCGCCTGCATCCCGCTACGGCCCGCGCCCGCGGCGGCGCCGATCGGCCTCTTGGTGCTGGCGTCGGAAGAAGCCAAGCGCTTCTACCCCGGCATGGGCACGCTGTACCTCGAACGGCTGAGCCAGCTGGTCGGCGCCGCGCTGGTGCGGATGCAGGGTTAAACGCGTCGGTGAGCGCGGTCGCGCAATACCTGCAACACCTTGCCGCCGAACGGCGGCTGTCGCCGCATACGGTCGCGGCCTATCAGCGCGATCTGGCCAACCTGTCCCGGCTGACTGCCGGCAAGCCGCTGGCCGAACTTGACGTCACCGACATCCGCGGCGCCATCGTCAAGCTGCGCAGCCAGAGCTTGGCAGCCGCCAGCGTGGCCAGGCAGCTTTCGAGCTGGCGCGGGTTTTACACCTTTGCCTGCCGCCGCCTGGGCTACCCGCGCAATCCCTGTCTCGGCCTGCGCCCGCCCAAGGCGGCCAAGGCCCTGCCGGACATCCTGTCGCCCGACACCTGCGCCCAGCTGCTCGACGGCGTAGCGGCCCCGGCGGACGACGATGCCCTGCTGGCGCGCGACCGCGCCATGTTCGAACTGTTCTATTCGTCCGGCCTGCGGCTGTCGGAGCTGGCCGGACTCGACCTCGACGACGTCAACCTGCAGGCGGGCGAGACCCAAGTCACCGGCAAGGGCCGCAAGACCCGCATCGTGCCGGTGGGCAAGGCGGCGCTCGATGCCATAACGGCCTGGCTGCCGCAGCGGCAGGCGCTGCTGCGCGACCCCACCGCCGCGCTCTTCATCGGCCAGCGCGGCAGCCGCCTCACTCCGCGCAGCGTGCAGTTGCGGCTCGACCGCTGGGCGCGGCAGGCGGGGCTGGGTCAGCACGTGCACCCGCACATGCTGCGCCATGCATTTGCCACCCATGTGCTGCAGTCGTCCGGCGATCTGCGCGCGGTGCAGGAAATGCTCGGCCATGCCAGCATCAGCACCACCCAGGTCTACACCCACCTCGACTGGCAGCACCTTGCCAAGGTCTACGACCAGGCGCATCCGCGCGCGCGCAAGAAGGACTGAGCGCGGTCCCGGCAGCGTGTGAGCGATCGCACTCGATAAAATCCTTTTTCACGCGCCCTTCAGGAAAGGCCCATGCGGCCGATTCCGTCCGTATGCGCCCCTATTCCGCCTCGATCTTCGCCCGCCTTGTTCAAGCGCTGCGCCTGACACAGCTCGGAACGCAAGGCCGCGTCATGGGCGCGCTGCTGCTGATCCTGCTGGCCGCGCTCATCCTGGCGGGCCAGCAGGCGCTGCAGATCGCCCGCCAGGATGCCGACGCTGCATTGCGCATACAGGCCGCAGCCCAGCTTGCCGTCCTGTCCCAGGCCGTGGCTGACTCGGCCATCCTGCGCGATTACAATGCCTTGCAGGCGCATCTGAAAATCCCGGTCGCCCAGGGCAACCTGCGATACGTGGAATACACCACGCCCAATGGCTACGTCCTGCGCGAGGAAGCGCCCGTGCACCACGCCGACCGCCCCGACTGGTTCGCCGCCCTGACCGGCCTGACCCTCCCGGTCATGCAAAAGGTCCTCGTCATAGGGGACGTGCATTACGGCAGGCTGGTGATCCAGCCTTCCGCTCACGCCTATGAAGACTTTCTGTGGCATCTCGGCACCCGCCTGTTCCTTCTGCTCGCGGCCGCATTCGCCCTGCTCGGCTGGCTGACCCATGTATTGCTGAGGATCAACCTGCAGGACCTGACCCGCCTGCGCGCCACCGCCCGCCGGATCGAGGCGGGAGACTACAGCCTGCGCCTGCCGATTCGTGCCAGCAGCCCGCCCGAACTGCAGGAAACGACGCACGCCTTCAACCATATGAGCGCCGCACTGGAGCATTTACTCACCGACCTCGGCGAACAGCAAAAAGCGCTCGACAGTACGGCCAGCGTCACGGAATCCGATCCCGCCGGCAACATCATCTTTGCCAACGAACTGTTCTGCAGCATCAGCGGCTACACGCGTGAGGAACTCATCGGCCAGAATCACCGTATCGTCAAATCGGACTACCACGATGCCGGATTCTTCGACGGTTTGTGGTCAACCATTTCGCATGGGCGCACCTGGCGAGGCGAAATCTGCAACCGCGCCAAGGATGGGCGACTGTTCTGGACCGCCACGACCATCATTCCGATCAGGGACGACAGCGGCCTGCCGATGAAATATCTGTCGATCCGCTTCGATATCACGCAGCGCAAGCTGGACGAAACTGCACTCAGCGAGGAAAAGGAACGCTGGCAGGTGACGCTGCAGTCGATCAATGACGCCGTCATCGTCACCCATGCCGACAACCGGGTGGCTTTCATCAACCCGGCCGCAGAAACTTTGCTGGGCATCGCGTTCGAGGACGCCATGTCGATACCATTGAAGAGCCTGATGCGGCTCGACCAGATGGGCGGGGAGGAAGACGGCTCTGCCTGCTTCCTGTCGCCCGCCTCCATTCTGCACGGGCAGACCGGTTCCGCCCAGTTGCACACCCGTCTTGGCCAGGCCCTTGCCATCAGCTACAGCTGCGCGCCGCTGGGTATGCAGGGCGGCGTTGGCTCGGTTTATGTGCTGCGCGACGAGACCGAAAAAAAGGAGCTGCTCGACAGCTTGCGCGAGATGGCTTTTCACGACCCGCTGACCCGGCTTCCGAATCGTCGCGCAGTGGAAGGCCGTCTTGGCCGTGCCATGCGCACCGCGCGCGAGCAGTCGCAGCAGCATGCGTTCTGCTACATCGACCTTGACCAATTCAAGCTGGTGAACGACACCTGCGGTCACTCCGTCGGCGACGCGCTGCTGATGGACATTGCGCAGGCCATGCAGGCAGCCCTGCCCGCTCAGGCCTACCTCGGACGCCTGGGTGGCGACGAATTCGGCCTCATCCTGTTCGACACCCTGCCCGCCGAGGCCATCCAGGTCTGCCGGCGTATGGTGCAGCGTATTCGCGACTTCCGTTTCGAGCACAAGGGACGGCGCTTCTCCCTCGGCGCCTGCGCCGGGATCGCGCCCATCACCGGCACGTCTGCAGCCGCGGGCGACATCATGGTGCAGGCCGACATGGCGTGCTACCGCGCCAAGTCGGAAGGCAGCGGTCGGGTCATGCTGTACGAGGCGGACGAGGTGGGCTTCCGCCGGCTGGAAGCGGAAATGGGCTGGGCAGCCGATTTCGCCCAGGCACTGGAAGCCAACCAGTTCCTGCCCTATCGCCAGCTGATCCTGCCGACCTCACTCGGCGGCCAGCCGCATTACGAAGTGCTGATCCGCTGGCAGCGCAATGGCGTGATCGAGGGGCCGGCCAAGCTGCTGCCGGCGCTCGAGCGCTACGGCCAGGCGCCCATTCTCGACCGCTGGATGGTGGAGGCCGTCATCTCCTACCTGGCGACCCAGCCTGATGACACAGCGGTGTACTTCATCAACCTGTCGGGCAAGACCGTCGCCGACGAGGCCTTCCTCGGCACCGTCTGCCATCTGCTCGACCATTACGGCGTGGCGGGAGAACGGATCGGGTTCGAGGTCACCGAAACTGCCGCGGTGGTGAATCTGGAAGACGCCCAGCGCCTGATTCACGGCCTGCGCGAACGCGGCTGCCAGTTTGCGCTCGACGACTTCGGGCGCGATGCCTCGTCGTTCTTCTATCTCAAGCATCTGCCGGCCGACTTCCTCAAGATCGACGGTGCCTTCGTGCGCGGCATGCTGGACGATCGGCGCGACCAGGCGATCGTGCGCTCGATCGCCAAGCTGGCGAGCGACTTCGGCATGCATTCGGTCGCCGAACAGGTGGAGGACGCCGAAATGGCGGCGCTGCTGCGCGAAATGGGCGTGGACTACCTGCAGGGCTACCACATTCATCGCCCCGAAGCCTTCCCCTTCTGGAAGCCGGTCACCCGCAGACTGTCCGAGGAAAGCCCGGCGCGCGCATCGCACCTAGTCCTGGTTGGCTAAACCAGCGCGACACTAGCAGCCTGTCGGACTTGAAGAATCGAAGCGAAAATTCGGCTGGGCTAGGGCAGATTTTGACGGTTTCGCCGGGCAATAGTCGTTCTATTGCCCAAGAAAACGGCGAAATATGAACCGGCCAGACGGATTTGCAGCCGATTGCCTTCAAGTCCGACAGGCTGCTAGTCGATCCGGGTATCAGTCACGCCGGCCACCGGATCGGGATAACGCATTTTCAACCCTTCCATCGCCTCGATCAGCAACCTGGAAATCATCAGATTGCGCGCCAGCTTGCTGTTGGCGGGGATCACATGCCAGGGCGCATGCGCCGTGCTGGTGGCTGACAGCGCTGCTTCGTAGACCTTCATGTAATCGTCCCACTGCTCGCGCACGGCAAGGTCCTCCGGGTGGAATTTCCACTGCTTTTCCGGATTGTCGCGGCGTTCTTCCAGGCGCTTTTTCTGCTCGTCCTTCGAGATGTGCAGATAAAACTTGAGGATGGTGGTGCCGGTTTCCGCCAGCATGCGTTCGAAGTCGTTGATCTGGCGATAGCGGCGCTTGCATTCGGCGGCGTCGATCCAGCCGTTGACGCGGGTGATCAGCACATCTTCATAATGCGAACGGTTGAAGATGGCGATTTCACCCTTGCCCGGCACATGGTGATGCACCCGCCACAGGTAGTCGCGCCCCAGTTCGTGCGGCGTCGGCGCCTTGAAGCCCGCGACCCGCACCCCCAGCGGGTCAACGCCCTGAAACACGTGACGGATGGTGGAATCCTTGCCTGCGGTGTCCATTGCCTGCAATACGACCAGCAGCTTGTTTTTGCCCTCGGCGTACAGCAGCTCCTGCAGGGTTTCCAGCCGCGCGCGATATTCGTCCAGGCGTTCGCGCGCATCCGGTTTGCCATTGTTGATGATGCCGGTATCGTCGGCGTCCCAGTCGGACAGCTTGACCTGGGTATCCGGTGCAATACGTGTGTCGCCCGGTTTCACAAGGCCTCCCTCGGCGGAATCAGTGTCATCCAGTCGCCCAGCGCGCCGCGGATTTCATCCAGGGTGAGATGGCGCATCAGGCTCACGTTGCCCGGCGCCATCTGGTTCCACATGCAGGTCATGTCGCGCAGCTGTGGCTGGGCGGCATCGCGCAGGCGGAATTCGGTTTTGAAATAAAGCAGGGAAGGGCCGCTGTCATGGGCACCGAAATCCGTTCTGACAAACGGCGACGCCACGGCCGCGATGGTGTTGACGCTGCGCGTCACCCGCAGCACCTTGAAGCGCCCCGGCTGCAGCGTCTGCGGCTCGGAACGCACCGTATCGAGCTCCACCACGCAGAAGGGATCGTGCTCCTGCACGCTGTTGCGCGGCACGATGCGGCCATATTGCAGGCGCACCGTCGCGGCGCCGGGCTCGATCGTCAACGGCCGCTTGAGTTGAACGATCCAGCCGTGTGTATAGGCGTAATGCGGCGAAGCGGGGTCGGGCGACTCCAGCCCCGAGCAGCCGCCCAGCAGCAATGCCAGTCCGATCACGATGGTTTTCATCTCGCCTCCTTCAGGTTTCGGCCGCGCCTGCCTCTCGGCTGCGGCCCGCGTGGAGGGCGGCAATAAGGATCGGGGCAGGAACGATTTCGTCATTGCACGATTGTTCAATCATGGATGAAATTGAGCAAGCCGCAAGCCCGCACCCACGCTGGCGGCTTGCACCTTTGGCGCAGGACGTTCAGACTGCCTCCCTTTGCGTCGGGACATCCGGCGTTAATTATCCATTGTTCGACTCATGGAGCGCCCCTGATGCCCGCCTCACCCAAACCCTTAACCGAAGCCGCGCTGCTGAAAATGCCGGCTTCCGCCTACATGAATGCCGATCAGCTGGCGTTCTTCCGCAGCCGCCTCGAAGCCCTGCGCGATGAAATGCTCAGCAACGCCGCCGATACCGGCGCGACCCTGAAGGAAAACGAGAACTTCGCCGACCCCAACGACCGCGCCACGGTGGAAGAGGAGCACATGCTGGAACAGCGCGTGCGCGACCGCGAACGCAAGCTGCTGAAGAAGATCAATTCCGCCCTGACGCGCATCGAAGGCGGCGAATACGGATGGTGTCTTGAAACCGGCGACCCCATCGGCCTGCCGCGCCTGCTGGCGCGCCCCACCGCCGAATACTCGATCGAGGCGCAGGAACGCCACGAGAAGATGGAAAAGCTGCGCGCCTGACGTTTTCAAGGTTCGCCTGATGGATGCACCTCTTCCCATCACCCTGCTCACCGGATTCCTCGGCAGCGGCAAGACCACGGTCCTGAACCATCTGGTGCGCACCCTGCCGCGCACCGCCATCCTGATGAACGAGTTCGGCGAAGTCGCGCTCGACCATCAACTGCTGCAGAAAATGGAAGGCCCGATGGCGCTGCTCTCGGGCGGCTGCGTCTGCTGCACGATTTCGGGCAGCCTGTCGCCGACGCTGAAAAACCTGTGGATGGCGCGGCAGAAAGGCGACATCCCGCCGTTCGAGCGCGTCATCATCGAAACCACCGGCATCGCCGATCCGGCGCCGGTGCTCGACAACCTGCTGCACGACAACTGGGTACGCGCGCGTTTCCGCCTCGACGGCGTGGTGACCACGGTCGATGCGCTGTTCGGCATGGGCCAGCTGGACGAACACTTCGAGGCGGTGAAGCAGGTGGCGGTGGCCGACCGGCTGCTCTTGACCAAGACCGACCTTGCGCCGGCCGAAACCGTCGCCGCGCTGCGCGAACGGCTGGCGACGCTCAACCCGGCCGCCGACATCGTGACGGTGACGCACGGTGAGCTCGATCCCGCGGCGATCCAGAATCTGGGCCTGTGGAACGCCGCGACCCGCTCGCTGGAAGTCGCGCGCTGGCTCAAACCGCAGCGCTACCAGCCCGCTGCCGCCGGCAGGCTCGGCGGCAAGCCCGTCGCGGCCTTGCACGATGCCCGCATACAGGCCTTCTCGGTGGTGCTCGACGCCCCGCTCGACCGCTACGGCCTGCAGTCGGCGCTGTCCATGCTGACCTCGTTCCGTGCCGAGAACCTGCTGCGCTTCAAGGCGATGGTGAACCTGCAGGGCGAGACGCAGCCGGTGGTGCTGCATGGCGTGCAGCACGTGCTGTATCCGGAGGTCAAACTCGACACCTGGCCGGACGACGACCACCGCAGCCGTTTCGTCTTCATCGTGCGCGACCTCGAACCCGAGTTCGTCGCCAAGCTGCTGGCCGACTTTTCAGGCGCAGCATCCAGCCATGCCGGGGCGACGCCATGACTCTGGCGCAGAAGCTGCTCATCGGACTGATCCGCGGCTACCAGCTTGCGCTCTCGCCCTGGCTGGGACGTCAGTGCCGCTACCTGCCGACCTGCTCGGAATACGGCAAGGAAGCCATCGAAAAGCACGGCGCGTGGAAGGGCAGCTGGCTTGCCGCCAAACGCATCGGCCGCTGCCGCCCCGGCTGCGACCACGGCTACGACCCGGTTCCGCCGGTCGATCCGCGCAAGTAAAATACGCTTCATGCTGCCACGCCGCCTGTTTCCCTGGCTATTCGCCCTGACCCTGCTGTTCGGTCAGGCGGCGGCGTTCGCGCATGCGCTCAGCCATCTGGATGCGCACGACTCTGCACTGCCCGACAAGGTCTGCGAAGTGTGCGTCGCCCAGGCCAGCCTCGGCAGCGCCGCCCCGGCGACGGTGTTCAGCCTGCCCATCGAGCCCACCCGCCACATCGAGTTGCCGGCCGGGATGCTGCCGCCCGCCGCCGTCTCGACCCACCACGCGCAAGCCCGCGCGCCGCCTGACGCCATCTGAAATCCGGACCTGAAGCCGGCTGCCGAGAGGCCTGCCGACCGCGTTCTCATTCTTGATGGAGTTCAACCATGTTACGACCCGCCCTGCTGGCGGCCGCGCTGACGGCCGCCTTTCCGGTTCATGCCGACCCCCAACTCGACGCCCTGCGTGTTGAGTTGCAGGAACTGAAATCCGCCTACGAGGCGCGCATCCAGGCGCTGGAAGCGCGGCTGCAAAAGACCGAAACCCAGACCGCCGAGGCCGCGGTCAAGGACGACACCGCGCCCGTTCGTTCCAGCTTCAACCCCGATGTCTCGCTCATCCTGCAAGGCAAGTACGCGCACCTGGAAGACCGTGCCGACCGCGGCATCACCGGCTTTCTACCCTCCGGCGCGGAGGGCCCGTCACGCGGGTTCTCGGTGGACGAAAGCGAACTGGTGCTGTCCGCCAGCATCGATCCCTGGTTCCGCGGCTACCTGAATGCCGTGCTGGCCGACGGGGAGGTCGGCGTCGAGGAAGCCTGGTTCCAGACCACCAGCCTGGGGCAGGGGCTGTCGATCAAGGGCGGACGCTTCCGTTCCGCTATCGGCTACCAGAACGAACAGCATCCGCACGCCTGGGATTTCGCCACCAACAGCCTGGTCTACGAGTCCTTGTTCGGAGAAGGCTACGGGCAGGACGGCCTGCAAATGAAGTGGCTGGCGCCGACCGACACCTTCCTCGAATTCGGCGCGGAAGCTGGACGCGGCGGCGCCTTCCCGAGCACCGAACGCGACAGCAACGGCTTCCCCAGCCTCGCGCTGTTCGGCCACGTCGGCGGCGACGTCGGCACGTCGAACAGCTGGCGCGCCGGATTGTCGTATCTGCACGCCAGGCCGCAGGAACGCGCCTTCGAAGGCCGCGACCTCGGCGACGTTGACGTGGACGGCGCTTTCTCCGGCAAGAGCCGCACCTGGCTCGCCGA
>Ga0299912_10000189_pt1 | contig 64910 bp, 60 predicted proteins | sample RVTome_2_FD_207667 | JGI IMG/M metagenome (GOLD analysis project Ga0299912, IMG submission 207667) | Soil microbial communities from uranium-contaminated site in the Upper Colorado River Basin, Wyoming, United States - RVT95D214 (version 2) ... | reverse complement strand
GCTCGAAGACCACCCCTGGCGCGAGTCCGACTTCCACCTGATCCAACACCCGGGCAAAGCCTTTCCCTCCCTGCTCCTCCGCCCCTGCGGCTCTTTCGATGAGCTTTCCGGCCAGCGCATCGTGAAGGTCATCGCCGACTTCACCGCCACCTTGGCCCGCGCCGGCGCCGCCCGCTTCAGCCTGGGCCTGCTCGACCTCTTCCCGGAGGACTACGCGATCCGCGATTTTGCGGAAGACGTGTTCGAAGGGCTGGTCAAGGGCCTGTCCGGTCCCTGGGCCGCGAAGGTGGAGGCGATCCGGCTCTTGTGGCGGGAGCAGGACACCGAGCCGCTTTTGCGCGAGCTCCGCCGCTTCCGGCATCACCTTCCGAACCCCGAGAGTTGGGAAGTGATCTTGGATACGGATGGGACCGAAGAGACGAAAAAGTAGGCGGCCGACAACAGACCGCCAGAGATAGCTTTTTTTCTTGCCCCGACTGCCGGCGGCAGGCTGCCCGGATTACGGTTTTCTCACTCGCAATCCCGCCTTGATGAAGACTTCCGACTTTGCCTGCAATTCTTTCTCGGACATCGAGGGGATGCCCAGGGGTTTCAGTTCGCTATTCAGCTTTTCGAGCTTGCTCTCGCCCAGGCGGTGATAAGGCAGAAGCACGATTTCGGTCTCGCCCAAATCGAGCAGGAAGCGGGCAACGCGGGCAAGCTCTTCTTCGGAGTCGTTCAGGCCCGGTATCACCGGCATGCGGAGGTGGCGGGGTATGCCCTTGGCGATGATCCGCCGCAGATTCTCCAGAATTACAAGGTTGCTCTGGCCGGTCAGTTTCCGGTGCAGGTCTTCGCTCAGCGCCTTGAGATCGAAAAGCACAAGGTCTGTCTGCTTAAGGACCGGCTGGAGCGATTCCCAATGGAAATGGCCGCAGGTTTCCACCGCCAGGTGGAGTTGCTCCTGCTTGATCAGCGGCACCAGCTCCTGGAGAAAGTCCGGCCGCGCCAGCGGCTCGCCGCCGCTCAGGGTGACGCCGCCCTCCGGCTCGTAAAACTCCCGGTCTTTGACCAGTTCTTTCACCAGCGCTGCCGGCGAAAATTCCCGGGCCGCCGGCTCCAGGGCCCGGGCCGGGCAGGCCTCGGTGCAGACAAAACAGGCGTCGCATTTCTCCCAATTGATGTGCGGACCGTGATCGTGGCGGATCGCCTGGATGGGGCAGGCTTGGGCGCACTCGCCGCAGGCGATGCAGCGTTCCGAGGAGAAGATCAGCTCGTTCTCGAAGCGGAGGGCTTCCGGGTTCTGGCACCAGCGGCAGCGGAGCGGACAGCCTTTGAAAAAGACCGTGGTCCGGATCCCGGGACCGTCGTGGACGGAAAAGCGCTGGATATCGCAGACTAAGGCAGGGGGCATGAATTTTATCCGGTAATGTGTCAAGTGTCAGGTGTCACGTGTCAAGTGAAAATATGACCTGACCCTTGCCGCTTGCCGCCTGACACGGCAACGACCAGGCTCAAGCGTTGTTTACCGCACCCTTGGGTTGACGCCGCCGGCTCGTGAAGTATCGCTCCAAGAGGCTCATGATAAACCCGAATTGGTAGACGTAATAGAGGTTTCCGGTCTGACCGATCTTATTGCCGATCAAGATTTCCAGCAACTGGTCGGGCCGGGAGCTGAACCCCAGGGCGTCGGGCTGTTGCAAGGTAAAGGTGAAATGAACTTCTTCCGGCTTCTGTTTCCGTGCGAACACTCTGCCGCCGGCGAACACCAGGTGCCGGGCATACTCGCCGTCACCGCTCTCAAAACGGTAGGTCCCCTGGTATTCCCGGATCGCCCGCCCCAGCATGGCGTCCCGTTTGGATGCCCACCTCAGGACCGAGGCCAGGACTTTGAGGCCGAGGCCGATGGCACCCCAGCGCAGTTTTTCTTTCAACGAATCGCCGGAGACACTCTGTTGCATTTTTGAATAAAGACCACGGGCCGGAATCCGAGTCAGAAGCCTAACGCCTAATGCCTAAATAATATCCTCGGTCCGGTTAATGATTTCCTGCTGCATGGCCGGGTTGAGGTCGCCGAAATAAGCGGTGTAGCCGCTGACCCGGACCAGGAGGTCCTTGGCCTTCTCCGGGTCGTTCATGGCCTCGATCAGCATTTCCTTGTCCGCGATCACGAACTGGAGCTGCATGCCCCGCTTGCGGAAATAGCCCCGGACCAGTTGTTCCATGACCTCCATCTTTCCCGGCTCCTGGAGCAGGCTGGCCGGAATCTTGTGGTTGTTGGCAATGCAGTTGGCCAGAGGCCCGGGCGGTAGCTTGGCGGTGGAGCTCAGGGAAGCGCTCGGCCCCTGGCGCGCGGCCCCGCTGACCGGAGTAGCGCCGCTGGCCAGGGCCTGGCCCTTTCTCCGGCCGTTGGGCAGGGCGCCCACGATGCGGCCGTAGCCGGTGTGGAAGGTAATACTCCAATAGCCCACGCAATACGGCCCGCCGCGGTAATTGGGGCGGCGGTTGAAATTCCGGTCAATTTCTTCGACCAGGCGGACGGCGATTTCGTCGGCCTCGGGATCGTCATTGCCGTATTGGGGAGCCCGATGGAGGCACATGGCCCGCACCTGGTCATAACCCGCAAAATCAGCCTTGAGCGCGGCCTCCATCTCCGCCGGGCTCACCCGCTTCTCCTCAAAGACCAGCTTCTTCAGCGCGGCCAGCGAGTCCACCACGTCGGCCAGGCCCACCACCCAGACCCCGCTGGAGTTGTAGCGGGCGCCGCCGCTGGTCAAATCCTTGCCCGTTTCCATCGGGCCCTCGATCAGCGCGCTCAGGAGCGGAATCGGGTGCAACTCCTCATGAGCCTGATCATAAAGGGTCTCCGCCTCCACGCTCGATTCCACCAGGAACTGAAGCTGCGCGTGAAAGGCCTCCAGGAACTGCGCGAAGGATTCCATCTCGCCGAGCTTTCTTGTCCTGGGTCCCACCTGCAATCCGGACAGGTGGTGCACTCCCCCGGCCAAGGTGAGTTCCAGCACCGCGGCCAGGTTGAGGAGGATGGAACCGGTCATGGGATAAGCTTTTCCCTGGACCGCGGTTTCCACGCATCCGATCACCCCATAATCCCGCGCGTCTTCCAGGCTGACGCCCTTGGCCGTGAGCGCCGGGACGATGGCCTCGTCGTTGTAAAGCGCGGGCGCGGCGCCGGTAGAGCGGACGACTTCGAGGACCCGTTGGTACCATTCTTTGGGTGAATCCCGATGGAAGCGGGCGTCCACGTTGGGCTCGCGGAGCTTGAGCAAGTTGAGGGCCTGGACCATGAGGTAGCTTAAGTCGTTGGTGGCGTCGCGGCCCCGGGGATCCATCCCGCTCAGGGTAATGGACTGATTGGTGCCCGAGCCGCTGAACAGCGCCTCCCCCGCGGCCGGCACCAGCGGGGTATGGTCGTTGCTCTTGACGTAAAAGGCCATGACCAGTTCCAGCGCCTTCCCCGGGTCCAGCCGGCCCGCCTCCAGGTCGCGCCGGTAAAAAGGCCACAGGTATTGGTCCATGCGGCCAAAGCTCATGGCCAGGTCGGAATTCTCCATCATCACCGCCACGTGGGTGATCCACAGTGACTGCAAGGCTTCCCGGAAGGTTTCCGCGGGTTCGGCCGGGACCCGTTCGAGGATGCGGCCCAACTCGGCGAGCTCCGCCTTGCGCTCGGGGTCTTTTTCCCGGTCCGCCAGTTCCCGGCATTTCGCGGCATAGTTCCGGGCGAAGGCGATCACGCCCTCACTGACTGTAACCACGGCTTGATAAAATTCCTGTCTGGTATCCGCTTCCGGGCCGGCGCTGGAAACTTCCTGGGCTTTTTGCCGCGCCAGCTCCAGGATCCGGTTGAAGCCGAATTGGATGGCCGCCGGATAGTTGGGAACCAGGTGGGAGACGCCGTTGGGTAAAGCGATCAAATAAAAAACCATCCGCTCCATGAGCTTGATCGAGTCGGCGTACCCGAACCGCTTTTTCGCCCACTCGTGAATGTTCTTGTCCCGGAAATAGGGAAAGATGCGGAAGCTGTATTCTTCGATCGCCTCCCGGCTGACCCCCACCGGGTGCCGTTTCCGAAGGGGCAGCTTCACCAGTTCCGGCCAGATCAGCGAAGCCTGGAACTCCGGATACATCATGCAGCCCAAGCGGTGCTCGGTGGCCGAGCCGACGATCAACTCCTCCGGGAAAACCACCGGCTGCAGGTGAGCGAGGACGTAGCGCAGCGATTCCGCCTGCCGGCGAAGCGGCCGTTCGGCGTCGAAGCCGTTCTTCTCGAAATAGTCGGTCAGCAGCTTCGAACGCTCCAGGGCCACCGCGGGTTGCGCCTGGAGCACGGCCTCCCGCAGGCGGGCGATGCGGGGAAAGTTTTCCAGGGTGGCCGAAAAAATCTCGTCCCGCCGGCTCGTTTCCGAAGCCGCGGGCTTGATTCCTGCAATCGCCGTGGACATGATTTCCGCTCCTTACTTGAGGCCGGTAAGGGAAAGTATCCCGTCTTTTTAGTTTATAACAAGTGCATGCCGGTTTCAATCCCGCGGCCGAATTTTTCCGATCATCTTTACCCGCTCGAAAATGTTGCTATAATGCTCCCACCATGAATACCGCGCCACCAATTCAAGCGGAAAATGTGAGCCCTCTCCCGCCGGAGGAGGAGCCGAAGCGGCCTTCGCTGGTCAAGCAAATCCTGCCCTGGGTGATCACCGTCGCGATTTTTTCTTGGATTTTCAGGAGCGTGGACTTCGGCAAGGTCTGGACGGAGATGCAGCGGGCCAACCTCTGGATTCTCATCCCGGCCATGGCCGGTCTGGTGGGGGTCCAGGTCTGGCTGGAACTATGGACCTTCGGGACCAGTTATCGGTGGTTCGCGGACCGGCATCCCACCGCCTGGCAGATCGGCGTGGCCCGGGTCGGGACGTATCCAGTCCAGGTCTTGCTGGCGCCCCTAGCCGCGGTGGTCATGCTGGTTTATCTGGTCCGGGTTTACAAAATGCGCCTGGCCCTGGTTTTCACCTCGGATGCTTTCGTCGTTTTTATGGACTTGCTGCAGGGCGCAATCAGCCTGGTCGCTGCCGTCCTGATCGCCTCCGGAACCGGCCTGGAATCCCTGCACTGGTTTTTCTACGCTTTCGCCGCCTGGAACCTGGTGTTCTATATTTTATGGTTCACCTATTGGCGCACCGCTCTCAAGGACCGGCTCTGGCCGAAATTCCGGGACATCGTGGCTTTCCAATCTTTCCGGGTGGCCACCTGGAGCCAATTCGGGAAGATGTTTCTGATGCGGCTGCCCTGGTGCTTCGGCAACCTGATCTCGATGTATCTTTGCCTGGTGGCTTTTGACATCCGCGTGCCGCTGGCCGTGTTTCTCATCGCCGCGCCCTTGATCATGGGCATGGCCTTCCAGCCAGTCTCGGTCGGGGGCTACGGAGGGCCGCAGGCCCTGGCCATCCTCTTTTTCAAGGGTTACGCCGCGGAGGAAGTGATCCTGGCCCAGAGTCTGCTCTGGTCAACCTTCTACGCCCTGTTCCGGTTGGCGGCCGGCCTGGTGTTTCTCTATCCCTTCCTCAAGGGCTTTTACCGGACCGGGGGCGTTGCCGTCGCCGCGGCTCCGTCCCTGGCCGCGGCCGAGCCCGCGGGAGCGGAGGACTGAATGAACCGCGGCCGCTTCCTCAAGGCCGCGGTCGAGGCGGCCCGAAAGGCCGGCCAAATCCAGCGCCGGCGCCTGGGCCGACTCACCGGCTTTCGGCTCAAGGGCGTGGCCAACCTGGTCACCCAGGTGGACCTGCTTTGCGAAGAAGCGGTGATCGGCCTGATCCGGCGCCAATTCCCGGACCATGCCTTTCTCGCCGAGGAACGCGGCCAGGAACAGGCCGCGCCCTCCGACTTCCTCTGGGTGATTGACCCGCTCGACGGCACCACCAACTACGCCCACACCTACCCCCTCTTCTGCGTTTCCATCGGACTGGTGGTCAAAGGCCGGATCGAGGTCGGCGTGGTCCTCGATCCTCTGCACCGGGAGCTCTTCACTGCCATCCGGGGCCGAGGCGCGTTCTTGAACGGCCGGCGCATCCGGGTGAGCCGGGTTTCACGGCTGGAGGACGCTTTGCTCTGCACCGGCTTCTCCTATGACCGGGGCGAGCGCCTGACCCAGAGCCTGGACGCCTTTGTCAAGCTCCTGCCTTATCCCCAGGCCATCCGCCGCGACGGCTGCGCCGCGCTTGATATCTGCTACACCGCCTGCGGCCGCTACGACGGCTTCTGGGAGCATCACCTCAACCCCTGGGACGTGGCCGCCGGCACCCTGATTTTGCAGGAAGCCGGCGGCAAAGTCTCCGACCTCCAGGGCCGGCCGATCAGCATCTACGAGAAGATTTTTTTCGGGTCCAACGGCCGGATTCACGAAGAAGTGGTAGCGGTATTGGCGGGTGACGACCGGGCCCGGAGCATGAGCCGGAAGGCGCGGGCGGTGCGGGCCAAAAAGAATTTGATGAGGTTGGGCCGGTAACGGATCAGGGCATAGAGCCGGGGGAGGACCAGGCGCGGGTCTCGAAAATAGCTCAGATAATTGCGCAAATACTCGCGCCGGATGATGGTTTCCAACTCGCGGGAGGTCCACTCCTCGGTGTTCAGGATCGAGGTGAAATAAAAGTTCCCGGCCTGGAAAAAAGAATCTTCGGTGATGTAGCCCCGGCGCAGGCATTCCTCATACATCTCGGAGCCGGGCAACGGGTTATAAATAAAGATGTTGCACCAGTCCAGCTTGAGCTTGCGGCTGAACCTGACAGTGTTCTGGATCTGGGCCCGGGTTTCTCCCGGAAAGCCGATGATGAAAAAAGCGATCCGGTCTATCCCGTGCTGGCGGGCCAGCCGGTTGACCTCCTCCACCTTATCCAGCTTGAGCGGCTTGCGGATCAATTTACTCAGCACCTCTTGGTCCCCGCTTTCGATGGCCAGCACAATCTCGTAGCACCCGCTTTCTTTCATGAGGCCGAGCATTTCATCATCCAAAGTCCAAACGGCGATGCCATTCGGGGTATTCCAGTAGATCCGGGGATTAAACTGAGTCATCTCCTTAAAAATTTTGCGCGCCCGCTCCCGGTCTGCGGTCAGGTTGTCATCCTGGAACTTCAAATCCCGTACTCCAAAGCGGGAGACCAGCCATTCGATCTCCGCCATCACGTTCTCGGGTGAGCGGCTCCGGTAGTTGCGTCCCCAGTGGTGGGTGGACGAGCAGAAAGTGCAGCGGCAAGGACAGCCGCGGGAGGTGATGATCGGCAAGGCGCGGTTGGAGCGCATGGTGTATTCCATCGGCAGGGCGATCCGGAAATAAGTCTCCGGCGGGAACAGATCGTGCGCAGGAAAGGGTAGTTCGTCTAGGTTCTTAATCAAGCTACTTTTCGGGTTCACCCGGATGGTATCTCCGTCCCGAAAGGCGATTCCATCAATGTCGGCAAGCGGCCGGCCCTGGCGGATTCTGTCCAGCGCCTCCGGGAAGCTTCGGTCAGCTTCTCCCAGCATGATGAAATCAATCTCTGATCCCTTTAAGCAACGCTCGGGTAAAAAGGAAGGGTGGGTTCCGCCGGTGGCGACCAGGATGTCGGGGGAGAGATGCTTGATCCGACGGGTCAGCTCTTTTACCGCCGGCCATTGATTGGAAAAGATGCAGGATATCCCGACCACGTCCGGCCTCTCTTGCTCCACCCGCGCCATGATCTCATCATACGAGAGACCATTCCGGCCGACGTGTTCGGCCTCCACTTGCACCTGATAAGGTTTTTCCGCCAGAGCATCAAGGGCAGATACTTCATAGCTTCGCTCGCGCAAGGATGATGCCAGGTAAGCGATGCCCAAGGGGGTTGTCACCATGGGCACCCAGAAAATCGGCGAGGTAGGTGGTGGAAAAATTAAAAATACCTTGCGAATCGGACGGGACTTTAACATGGTAAGTTTATTTGATTTTAGCACCAGATGGCCCAATCCAGCAAGTTTGTGAGCATTCCGGCTCTCAAGTATAATAAAAGCTTCGAGGAAATCAAACCCATGCCAATAACTGTTAAACTTTCTCCCAAGGGCCTGCGCTGGTTCCGGGGCGGCCACCTCTGGATCTTTCGGGATGATATCCTGGCCGGGGCCGAGGCCGCGGCAAACGGCGAGGTGGTCCGCATCGAGTCTTCGGTCGGCACCTTTTTAGCCCAGGCCTTTTACAGCGAAAAGAGCAAGATCGCGCTCCGGATCATCCGAAGGGAAGAAGCGATCCTCGACCGCGATTTCTTCCGCGGCCGGCTGCAAGCCTGCCGCGACCGCCGCGGCAACCTCTTTTCTCCCGCGACGGCCTGCCGTCTGGTCTCGGCCGAGGGCGACCTCTTCCCCGGCCTGATCGCCGATCACTACGCCGGCCACCTGGTCGTGCAGTTCCTGATCCCGGGGGTGGAGCGGCTGCGGCCGCTGCTGCTCGACCTTTTCCAGGAATTGTTCTCTCCCCGGAGCATCACCCTGCGCCATGACCTGGCCGTCCGGGAAATGGAAGGGCTGGACCAGGAAAAGACCATGCTCCTGGGCGAGCCCCAGCGGGCGGTGGCGGTGGCGGAAGGCCCGGTTCGCTACCTGGCCGACCTCTGGGAAGGCCAGAAGACCGGGGCTTACCTGGACCAGCAGAGGAACCGCCTCGGCATCTCCCGCTTTGCCCGCGGCCGGGCGCTCGATGCCTTCTGCTACCAGGGCCATTTCGCGCTGCACCTCGCCCGCGCTTGCGACGAGGTGAAGGCGGTGGACAGCTCCGGCCCGGCCCTCGCCCGCCTGCAAGAAAATTGTGATTTGAATGACATCAAAAATGTGGCCCCGGAGCGCGCCAACGCCTTCGAGGCGCTGGCCGCGTTGGAAGCGCAAGGCGAGAAGTTCGAATTCATCGTCCTCGATCCCCCGCCTTTTGCCAAAAGCCGCAAGGATCTGGCCCGTGCGAGCAAGGGCTACCGCGAGCTTAACCGCCGGGCCCTCGCGCTCCTCCGTCCCGGCGGCCACCTCGCCACTTACTCCTGCTCCTACAACCTCTCCACCGAAGCCTTCCTCGACCTCTTGCGGGAAGCCGCGGCCGAGGCCCGCCGACAGGTGCGCGTGCTCGAATCCCACACCCAGGCCCCGGACCATCCCCTCCTGCTTTCCGTGCCCGAGACCCATTACCTCAAGGGTTTTGTGCTCGAGGTCGCGGATTGACCCGGCCCCGGAAAAAGACGCCGCCGCCGGCCCGGCCTTCGGCCCGCGACCTGGCCCTGCGCCTGCTCGGGCGGGTGGAGGAAGAAGACGCCTTTGCCGAGATCCTGCTGGATCGGACCCTGGAACGCGAAGACCTTTCTTCTCCGGACCGGCGACTGCTTTATGAGCTCACCCTGGGTGTGCTCCGCTGGCAGGCGCGCCTGGACCATTTCCTCGGCCAAGTCACCGACCGGCCGGTGGCCAAGCTCGACCGGACCACCCGCCGCCTGCTCCGCCTCGGCGCTTACCAGCTCCTGATGCTCGAAAAAATTCCGGCCGCGGCCGCGGTCAACGAGGCGGTCAAGCTGGCGCCGCTCCATGCCCGGCCCTATGTCAACGCCGTGCTCCGCTCGCTTTCCCGCCAAAAGGACCGGCTCACCTTGCCCGATCCGGAGACCGACCCGACCGAAAGGATTGCGGTGACCGAGTCGCACCCGGCCTGGATGGTGGCCCGCTGGGTCCGGGAGCTGGGAGCAGCCGAGGCCGAGGCGCTCTGCCGGGCCAATAACTCAAGGCCCGGGCTGACGCTGCGGGTCAATACCCTGCGCATCAGCCGGGAAGAGTTGCTGGAAAAATTCCGGCAGGCCCGGATCCCGGCCGCGGCCGCCTCCCTCTCTCCCCTTGGGGTAAAAGTGCTCAAGCGCGTGGCTCCCCGCAACCTGCCCGGCTGGGCCGAGGGACTCTTCGCGGTCCAGGATGAGGCCAGCCAACTGGTCGGGATGCTGCTCGCCGCCGCGCCGGGCGAGCGGGTGCTCGACGCCTGCGCCGCGCCCGGCACCAAGAGCCTGCAGATCGCCCAGGCCCTGGCCGGCCGGGGCGAGGTGAAGGCCACGGACCGGAATGCCCGCCGGCTGGGTTTGCTGGCCGAAGAAGCGCGCCGGCTCGGGCTCGGCCCGATCCGGGTCGAGCCGGCGGACTGGACCGGGGCGAAAGAACTCGGTCCCTTCGACCGGATTTTGGTGGACGCGCCTTGCAGCGCGCTTGGCACCCTGCGCCGGCACCCGGAACTGAAATGGCGGCGGCGGCCGGAAGACTTCGCGGCCCTGGCTGAGCTGCAGAAAAAGATATTGGTCAATGTCTCCAGGTGCCTCCGGCCCGGCGGCTTGCTGGTTTACGCGACCTGCACCTATGGGCAAGAGGAAAATGAAGAAGTAGTTAAGGAACTCCTGGAATCAGAGGAATTTTCGCTGGCGGATGCCGCGGACTTGCTGCCGGCCCCGGCCCGGCGGGTAGTTACTCAGAACGTGCTCCGCACCTGGCCCCATCGGCACGGCACCGACGGCTTCACCGCTCACCTCCTGCGCCGCTAATTTTCCCCAAATGTGAAATGTGAAGACCTGACCCCCCCCTTCCCCCCCTTCGCCTTCGCTTCGGAGAGTGGCGCGGGTGCCCCCACCCGCGCCCATTTACTTCCACGCCGCCAGTTTCTTTTTGGCCAAGTCGGCTTCGGCGGAGGCGGGATATTTTTCGGTGAGCTCTTTGAGGAAGCCTTTGGCCACGTCGCGGTTGCCGAGGCGATCGAAGGCCAGCGCCATTTTCCAGAGCGCGTTGGGCACCTTGTTGCCGTTGGGAAAGTTCTTGCGCACCTTGTCGTATTCGAGCACCGCCTTGTCGTATTGGGCCAGCGCGTAGTAGCATTCGCCGATCCCGAACTGGGCATTGTCCGAGAGCTCGGTGTTGGGGTAGGCTTTGAGGAAGGCCTCGAACTGGGCCCGGGCCGCGTCGTAGCTCTTGGCGCGGAATTGTTCCAGGGCCAGTTGATAGACCTCCCGGTAGTCCTTGACGTTGGCTTTGTCCGGCGCGGGTGCAGTTCCAGGCGTGGGTTCGGCCCTGCCTCCGTCCAGGTAGTCGAGCCGGGTCTTGAGCTCGCCGAGTTCGGTCTCCAGCTTGTCTTCCAGATTCTGCAAGCGCGCCGCGATCTCTTCCTGCCCCTGGCCGATCTCCTGCTGCTTCTGCTCCAGGGTCTCCACCCGCCGGCGGATCTCATCCAGCCCGGCCTTGATGTCCGCCTGGCCCCCGGCCGCCTGCTGGCTCACCCGATCCACTACCTTCTTCAGTTCCAGCACTTCTTGCCGGTAACTCTCCTCCCGGTTCTCCAACAACTGCATCTGCGTGCGCAGCGAGCGCAGCTCGGCCTCGATCTCGTCGGAGCGCGCGGCCAGCGCGGGGGGAGCAAAGGCCAGGCCCAAAAGCAAAACCATACTCGTAAATTTTTCCCGCATCATCATCAATCCCGCATGTGTCAGGTGTCAGGCCACCCACCCTTCGCAAGGCCGAAGGGTGGGCTACATCTTCATGATTTCCGTTTGTAGCCCACCCTCGCGTTTGCGCGAGGGTGGGTTTGTGGACACCCTGCCACCTTTACTGGCTCACCGCGAAGTGAACCCTACGGTTCTTGGCCCAGGCCTCCTCGGTGTGACCCGGGTCGAGCGGCAAGGACTCGCCGTAGCTGATGGTCTTCAGCCGGCTCTCCTCAATGCCCAGGCTCATGAGATACTTCTTGACCGCCTCGGCCCGGCGCTGGCCCAGAGCCAGGTTGTATTCCTCGGCGCCGCGCTCGTCGCAGTGGCCCTCGATCAGCATCTTGAGCCCCGCGTTGTTCTTCAGCCACTGGGCGTTGCCGGCCAGGATCGAGCGCCCTTCGTCCGAGAGGGTCGCGGAATCAAAGTCAAAAATGACGTCCTGGAGCGCGGCCTTGGCCTGCTCCTCCATGCTCACCTCGGTCGCGGTCTTGCCGGCCCCGGCCAGCTCTTCCTCCCCGTAGAGGCTGGGAACGTTGTATTCCAAAGCCTTGGTCTCTTGCTTGGCCGCCTCCGCGGTCTTTTTCCGCTCGAGCGCCCGGTCGCGGGCCAGGTAGGCCTGGTCGCGGGCGGTGATGGCCGAGGCCCGCGAGTCCTTGAACTTGCGTTTCTCCAACTGGTCCCTGGCCAGGACCAGGTTGTCCTCCGCGCTCTTGAACTCATCCGGCGCATACTGCGGCGCTTCCGCCTGCTTCGCCTCTTCCACCGCGGTTTCGGCCTCGGTGATCGCCTTCTTGGCCTTGCCCCCGCAGCCCGCCAGCAATCCCGCCACCGCCAATCCCATCAGCCACCAGCTTACTTTCGCGCGCATGACTTTTCCCTCCTTGATCCGTGCCACCGGTTTCCAACCGGTGACCGCTTACCGTTTCAGACTGCTCGACCAGGCCGGCGCCGTCTCATTCGACGGCCACTCCGTCAGCCGGCGGGCCGTGCCCCCGTAAACACTGATCGAGAAGATATCGTAATTCCCATGCCGGTCGGAGGCAAAGGCCAGCGAGCGGCTGTCCGGCGACCAGGCCGGGTCTTCCTCATTGAACGGCGTCTCGGTCAGCGCCCGGACTGAGCCGCCCGGGCCTTTGCCCAGCTCGATCACCATCAGGTCAAACCGGCCGCCCCGCCGGCCGGCGAACGCGATCCGCTGCCCGTCCGGCGACCAGGCCGGCGAGCTGTTGTAGTCGCCCTCCCAGGTCAGCCGCACCGGGCGGTTGTTCTCGCTCTCGGCGCCGCGGGAGAGGTCGAGCATGTAGATCTGGGGCGTGCCCCCGCGGTCGGAGACAAAAGCCAGGAACTTTCCGTCCGGCGACCAGGCGGGCGAAACGTCAATCGCCCAACTGGAGGTGACCTGGGTGAGGCCGGACCCGTCGGGATTGATCAGGAAGATATCGCTGTTGCCTTCCCGGGGGGTGAGCACGAGCGCGATGCGTTTGCCGTCGGGCCGGAAGGCGGCGCCCACGTTAAGCCCGGGGCGGTTGGAGATCCGCCACTCTTTGCCTTCAAAGGTATCGAGCACGTAGAGGTCCGGGTTCTTGGCCTTGTAGCTGGTGTAAAGCAGGCGGCTGGAGTTGGGCCACCATTCCGGGGCCAGGTTGAGGGTGTGGTTGTTGGTGACCGGGCGGGGATTGCCGCCGTCGCTGTCGATCACCTGGATTTCCTTGCGGCCGCTCTGGTCCGAGACCAAGGCGATCTGGGTCTCGAAGCTGCCGCGCCGGCCGGTCAGCCATTCCAGCACGTCGTCGCTGAAGCGGTGCACCATCTGGCGCAGGGCCGCTTCCGAGCCGGTGAAGCGCTTGCCCAGGACCATCTCCTGCTTGGCCAGGTCGTAGAGCCGCAGCTCGATCTGGACCCGGCCTTCGGGCGTGCGGGTGAGGTAGCCGCGGACCAGCGCCTCGGCGCCGATCAGGGTCCAGGCGCTGAAGTCTTCCGGGCCGGAGGAGAGCGGGGTCAAATAGCTCTTGGGATCCAATATCTGGAGCACGCCCGAGTACTGGAAGTTCTGGCGGAGCAGCTCGGTCAGCCGCTGGCCGACCGCCTGGTCGTCGGCGCTGGTCGAGTTGACCAGAAAATTCGGAACCGCCACCGGGAAGCGCTGAGGGGTCTTGGTGATGACCAGGAAATCGCCTTCAAAGCCGGGCGGTTCCTGGGCCAGCGCCGCGGCGGCCAGGAGCAAGATCAGCCCGAGCAGGATCTTCCGCATCAGTTTTCTCCGGACCCGGGCCGGAACTCAATCGGCAGGTCCAAGGTCTCGCCCGGATTGGCCCAGGGGATGGGATCGAGTTTGGTGACTTTCTGGAAAAGGCGCTCCACCGAGGCATCCAGGGCCGCGTCGCCCGAGCTCTGGATCAGGGTCCAGCCCAGGATCGTTCCATCGCCTCTTAACTTGACCAGGACGCGGACCGAGAGGTTCCCGGCAACGCCGATCGGCGGCGTCCAGGCATCGGCCAGCACCTGGCCGGCCTGCTGGTGATAGGCGCGACTTTGCAGGCTCCCGCCGATCTCGGCCATGGCCGCGTTCCACTCGGCTGCCTCGGCGCCCTGCTCCGAGCCCGCCACCCGCCGGCGCAAGGCGTCCAGCGCCGCGTCCATGGAGGCATGCTCGGCCTTGGTCAGTTGCACCGGCTTTTCCGTGCCGCTCTTGCCGCCGGTCTTGATCTCGGACTTGGTCGGATCTTTGGGGATTACCTTTTCGTTGCTTTTAGCCGGCGATGGCGAATGAGCGGGTGAGGGCACCCGCTCCCCCACCGGAGCAGGCATGGGCTTGGCGCCGGCAGCCGGGGCCGGGGTTGGAGGCCCGGGCATGGTCTTGGGCGACTCGTGGAAGGTGACCAGGATCGAGCTTTCCCGGAAGGAATGGGCGCTGCTCCGGCGGCTGGCCAGGGTGGCGGAAAAGATGACCAGGCCGTGGATGAGCAGGGAAACCGTGGCCATACGCAGGAAGCGGATCGAGGCATCGCGGTCGCGGTGATGCGTGATCAGGGGGTAACCGCTCATGGTTGAACTCGCTCCGGCTCGGTGACCATGCCCAAAGAGGCGATGCCGGCTTTTTTGACCTCGGCCATGACCTGGACCACGAAGCCGTAGGCCACGTCCTTGTCGGCCCGGAGATAGACGTCCTTGTTCGCGCGCCGGGCCAGGATTTGCTCGAGCTTGGGCTCGAGTTCGGAAAGCGGCACCGCGTAGCGATTGAGATACACCCGACGGTCGCGGGTGACCGAGATCACCAGCTCCTCGCTCACCTGCGGCAGCGCCGCCGCGGTCACCTGGGGCAAGTCCACTTTCACTCCCTGTTCCAGCCTGGGCGCAGTCACCATGAAAATAATGAGCAGGACCAACATCACGTCCACCAGGGGGGTGACGTTGATCTCGGACATCGGAATCCCGTCTTTGCCGCCTATCTCCATCTTTCGACTCCTGCTCGCCTTTTCCAGTTCCTGATAAGTGGAACAGGTTTAAAACCTGTTCCCCATTAAAACCTGTTCCCCTTTAAATCTTCTTCATGAAGTGGCGCTCGACAATGTTGAGGAACTCGGCGGAGAAGTTATCCAGCTCGCTCGAGAGCACCCGGATGCGGGACAGGTAAAAGTTGTAGGCCACCACCGCGGGGATGGCTGCGGCCAGCCCGGCCGCGGTCGCGATCAGGGCCTCGGAAATGCCGGGCGCGACCACGTCAAGCCCGGCCGAGTGCTGGGTGGCCAGGTCCTGGAAGCTGGTCATGATGCCCCAGACCGTGCCGAACAGCCCGATGAAAGGCGCGGTCGAGCCGGTGGTGGCAAGGAACGGGAGGAACCGGGTCAGGCGGTTGACCTCCGAGGTGGTGGCTTGCCGCAGCGCCCGAGCCACATTCTCCACCCCGAGCAATTCCACCTTGGGCAGGTCCGCGGCGCCGGGGTTGGGGCCGGACTTTTTCCTCTGCTCCCGGATCCGGTTCAGCTCCTGGTAACCCGCCTGGAACACGTAGACCAGGGGAGTGGCGTGCAGGCGCTTGGTCGCGGTGTAAACTTGCTCGAGGCTGTCCCCGGCCCAGAAGGCGTCCAGAAATTTTTCGCTCTCCCGCTTGGCGCGGCGGACCTGGAAATACTTGGTCCCGATGATGGCCCAGGAAAAAACCGAGAAAAAGAGCAGGAGCAGCATGACGAACTTCACCATCGGCCCGGCCTGCCAGACCAGTTGAAAGACGCCCGGCCGGGCCGCGGCCAGGGAAAGGGTGGTCAGGACTGCGGCCAGCTTCATGATGGTGCCTTGCCAAATCGCATGGTTTTAGGATATGATACTCCCATTAAATTTGAGATAGTTTAACACAACATCTTGCGGTTGGCAAGAGCAAAAACACAAGACCATGTAAGCGCCAAAAGGGGGGTTAGCCATGGCCAAAGAGACCACCTGTCCGATTTGCAGCGCGAACATTCCTTTGGAAGAAGAAGACCATGTCGGTGATGCGGTGTTTTGCAGCTTTTGCGGCACCCGGCTTCGTATCACCAGGATCAAGGAGTTCGAGAAGGGAAAGAAGGCCGACGTGGAAGAGGATTGGGAGGGCTAGCCCATCGCGGCAAGACCGCGACTCATGCTCGGGCCCCGGGAACGTATCCGAGATAGGCAAGAGGCAAGAGGCTTGAGGCATGAGGCTTCAGACCTTGACACCCTGACACCCTCACACCTTGACACCTCTTCTGACAGGCATGAGGCTTTGACCCTACATACGACATACGACATACCTTCTCTCCGTTGACAAGGCCCGACCGGGTTGCTAAGGTGAGAACGCGATGAAAAAATCTTGCCGGATTTATCTGGTGCGCCACGGCCAGACCGACTGGAACAAGGAGAAAGTGTTTCGCGGACTGGCCGACCGGCCGCTCTCCGATGCCGGCCGCGCCGAGGCCCTGGCCGTGGGCGAGGCGCTCCAGGACGAGCCGGTGGACTTCATTTACGCTTCCCCGCTCAAGCGGGCGCGGCAGACGCTGGAGCCGCTGGCCCGCTGGAAGCACAAGCGGATCCGGCCGGCGCCGGGGCTGATTGACATTGACTACGGGGAGTGGTCGGGGAGGCCCGAGGCCGCGGTGCAAAAAGCCTATCCTAAATTGTATAAAGCCTGGCGGCAGCGGCCGGAGACCGTGACCTTCCCCCACGGCGAAAGCCTGGCTGGGGTGGCCCGCCGGGCCTTGGTCCAGTTGAAAGATCTGGCCGCCCTCCACCCGGGCCAAACGGTGGTGGTGGCTTCGCACCGGGTGGTGTGCAAGGTGATCGTGCTGAAATTGCTCGGGCTCCCGCTAGCCAAGTTCTGGGACGTGAAACAAGACATTGCCTGCCTCAACCTCTTCGACTACGCCCCGCCCCGGGCCATCGTCCTTCTGCTCAACGACACCTGCCACCTCAAGGCGCTGCCCTCGCGCATCACCGCGGATTTTTAGGCGGAAACTGGAGGCGCCGTTTTGGCGCCTTAAACGAAAGACCTGGAGATGCAAACGGATCAAGCGGCGAGCCAACTTATCCCGAGGGAGAGGATCGAACGGTGCATTTACCTGATTCGCGGTCACAAGGTGATGCTGGACAATGAGTTAGCGGATCTTTACGGGGTTGAAACCAAGGCTTTGAACCGGGCGGTCAAAAGAAACCTGGAACGCTTTCCCGAGGACTTCATGTTTCAACTTACTCCCGAAGAGGCGGAAAACTTGAGGTGCCATTTTGGCACCTCAAGTTCAGACTGGGGTGGCCGGCGCTACTTGCACTATGCCTTCACCGAGCAAGGGGTGGCCATGCTCTCCAGCGTGCTGAAGAGCCGGCGCGCGGCCCTGGTCAACGTAGCCATCATGCGGGCCTTTGTGAAACTGCGCCAAATGCTGGCCTCGCATCGCGGCCTGGCCCGCCAGTTGGAGGCCCTGGAGAAAAAATACGACGTCCAGTTCCGGGTGGTGTTCGACGCGATTCGGGAGCTGATGCGTCCTTCTCCGCCCTCCCTAAAACAAATCGGGTTTAAGCGGAACCAGGATTAGAAGAGAACGGCCATGCCGACCCGGATCGAAGTCAGGTATCAGGACCATCTCCCCGACCCGGCCGGCCAGGCCCTGCGCCAGCGGATCCAGACCGACCTGGGCATTCCCCTGGAGGCGGTTCGCATCGTGGAGGTTTACACCCTGGACAAGGCGCTCGCGGCCGCGGAGCTCGAGCGCTGCCGCAAGGAGATCTTCACCGACCCGCTCACCCAGCTCTCGACCGTGGCGGCGCCGGTGGCCGAGCGCTTTGACTGGGCCATCGAGGTCGGGTTCCTGCCCGGGGTCACCGACAACGTGGGCCGCACCAGCCGGCAGGCGATCGAAGATCTGCTCAAGGTGAAGTTTGCCGAGGGCGAGGCGGTCTATTCCTCCCGCCAGTTCTTGCTTTCAGGCCGGCTCAGCCGCGAGCAAGTGAACTGCGTCGCCGGCTGGCTCCACAACCCCCTCATCCAGCGGGCCTTCAGCAAGAGCTCTTCCGAGTTCCGCGACGCCGAGGGCATGGACGTGCCGGTGCCCAAGGTCAGCCTGGCGAAGAGCGAGCGGGTGGACGAGGTGGACCTGGAGGTGTCGGAGGAGGAGTTGCTCAAGCTGGGCAAGGCGGGCGTGCTGGATCACATTGGCGCCGACGGCGCCGAAATCCGCCGCGGTCCGCTGGCGCTGGACCTGGATGCTCTCCAGGTGATCCGCGACTACTTCCGGCGCGAGGGCCGCCGGCCCACGGACGTGGAGTTGGAGAGCCTGGCCCAGACCTGGTCCGAGCACTGCAAGCACACCATCTTCGCGGCCCAACTGGATGAGGTGGACTCGCTCTACCGCACCTACATCAAGGCCGCCACCCAGGAGGTCCGCCGGCGCCTGGGGGATAAAGACTTTTGCGTTTCGGTGTTCACCGACAACTCGGGCGTGATCCGTTTTACCGAGGACTATAATCTTTGCTACAAGGTGGAGACCCACAACAGCCCCTCGGCCCTCGATCCCTACGGCGGGGCCATCACCGGCATCGTCGGCGTGAACCGGGACCCCCTGGGCACCGGCCAGGGCGCGCGGCTGGTGATCAACATCTACGGCTTCTGCTTCGGGAGCCCCTTCTGGAACCGGCCCCTGCCCACCCGCGACCGGGAAGGCAAGAACCCGATCTTGCACCCCAAGGTCATCTTCGAGGGCGTGCGCCAGGGCGTGGAGCACGGCGGCAACAAGTCCGGCATTCCCACGCCCCAGGGCTTCCTCATCTTCGACGACCGCTACATGGGCAAGCCCCTGGTGTTCGTGGGCACGGTGGGACTGATGCCGCGGGTCGTGCACGGCCAGCCCTCCCACGAAAAGCAGGCCCGGCCCGGCGACCTGATCGTGATGGCCGGCGGCCGCGTCGGGAAGGACGGCATCCACGGCGCCACCTTTTCCTCGGAGAGCCTGCACCAAGGCAGCCCGGCCGGCGCGGTCCAGATCGGCGACCCCATCACCCAGAAGAAGATGCACGACGTCCAGCTCGAGGCCCGCGACCTGGGTCTTTACCGCAGCGTCACCGACAACGGCGCCGGCGGGCTTTCCTGCTCGGTGGGCGAGATGGCGCGGGAGAGCGGCGGCTGCGAGGTCGAGCTCTCCCAGGTGCCGATCAAATATGCCGGGCTTCTGCCCTATGAGGTCTGGATCAGCGAGTCGCAGGAGCGGATGACCTATGCGGTGCCGCCGGCGAACGCGCCGAAGTTCCTGGACCTGATCAAAAGCCGCGACGTGGAGGCCACGGTCATCGGCCGCTTCACCGACGACCAGCGCTGCCGGGTCACCCTGCACGGAAAAACGATCATGGACGTGGATCTGACCTTCCTCCACGACGGCCTGCCCCAGCGCCGGCTCCACTCCGACTTTCAGCCGCCCCCAAGCCGCGAGCCGGCCCTCCGGCCGCGCAAGAATTACACGGCGGTGCTGAACGCCGTGCTCGGCCGGCTCAACTTATGCAGCAAGGAATACGTGGTCCGGCAATACGACCACGAGGTCTTGGCCGGATCGGTGATCAAACCCTTGATCGGGGTGAAAAACGACGTCCACTCCGACGCGGTGGTGACCCGGCCGCTCCTCTCCTCGCTCGCGGGCGTGGCGCTTTCCCACGGCATCCTGCCCTGGTTCGGCGACCTCGACCCCGCGGCCATGGCCTTTTGCGGCATTGACACCGCCATCCGCAACGTCGTCGCCGTGGGCGCCAACCCGGAGCGGATCGCGCTCCTGGACAACTTCTGCTGGTGCTCCTCGGACGAGCCTTTTCGCCTGGGCCAACTCAAACGCACGGCCGAGGCCTGCTCCCGGGCGGTGCTCGGCTACGGCGCGCCCTTGATCTCGGGCAAGGACAGCATGTTCAACGACTTCAAGGGGTTCGATGCGAGCGGCCGGCCGATCAAGATCTCGGTTCCGCCCACGCTCCTCATCTCCAGCCTGGGTCTGGTGGAAGATGTGCGGAAGTGCATAACTCTGGACGCCAAGGCGCCGGGCGACCTGGTCTATGCGATCGGCGAGACTCGCGACGAGTGCGGCGGGTCCGAGTATTACGCCTGGCTGGGCGAGAGCAAGGGCAAGGAGCGGGTTCTGGGAAAGAATGTGCCGCAGGTGGATATCCCGGCCGCCCTCGCGCGCTATCGCAAGGTGCACCGGGCGATCCAGGAAGAAATTCTGGTCTCGTGCCAGAGCCTGGGCTTGGGCGGGCTGGCGGTCGGGTTTGCCAAGATCGCGATGGCGGGCGAGCTGGGCCTGACCGTGGATCTGGATGCGGTCCCGGCTTCGCCCAAGCTCCGGCTGGATAAACTGCTCTTCTCGGAGAGCCAGAGCCGCTTCCTGGTGACGGTGGCGCCGGCCCAGCGCAAGCGGTTCGAAGCGATGATGAGCGGCGAGCCGTTCGCCCTGATCGGCCGCGTGACCAAGGAAAAAGTGCTCATACTGGAGGGGCCGGAAGGGCCGGTGGTGGAAGCGAAAGTGCTGGAGTTGAAAGCGGCCTACAAAAAGACGTTGGATTGGTAAACCCCACCCTTCCGGAGAAGGGTGGGCTACAAGAAGGAATAAAGACTTGGTCAAGCCGCGGGTGTTGGTGCTGACGGGTTACGGGATCAACTGTGACGAGGAGAGCGAGTTCGCTTTCAACCAGGCCGGAGGCTTGGCCGAGCGGGTGCACATCAACGACCTGATCGCGGGAGTGAAGCGGCTATCCGATTACCAGATCCTGGTTTTCCCGGGCGGGTTCAGCTTCGGGGATGACGTGGCCTCGGGCAAGGTGCTGGCGCTCCGGGCCAAGGCCAACCTCGGCGAGCAAATCCTCCGCTTCATCGGCGACGGCAAGTTGATCCTGGGCATCTGCAACGGCTTCCAGGTGATGGCCAAGTTCGGGCTTTTGGCCGACGCGGACGGCGACTACCGCAGCCAGCGCCTGACCGTGACCAACAACGACTCCAACCGCTACGAGGACCGCTGGGTATATCTCCGGCGAGTGAGCGACAAGTGCGTGTGGACCAAAGGGGCGGACCGGATCTATTTGCCGGTGGCGCATGGCGAGGGCAGGTTTTTCGCCGGGGAAGAAGTGGTGGCCGCGATCGAGCGGAACGACCAGGTCGGGTTCCGCTACGCGGACGAAGACTTTGAGCCGGCCGGGGGCCGCTACCCGCTCAACCCCAACGGCTCGCTCCGCGACATCGCCGGCATCTGCGACCCCTCCGGCCGGATCTACGGCATGATGCCCCACCCCGAGCGCTTCCTCCACTTCACCAACCACCCCCGCTGGACCCGGCTCAAGGACCATCTCCGCCGCGAGGGCAAGCCCATGCCTGAGGCGGGCGACGGACTCCGCATCTTCCAGAACGGTGTCAATTATTTCCGCTGAAGACGAGGTGTCAAGGTGAAAAAATCCCGTGAACGTGCCCGTGAACGTATCCGAAAAAGGCATGAGGCATGAGGCAAGAGGCTCGTTACTATACACTGGGCACTACTCCATCCTGAATGAGGCGCCGGCCAACCGAATTAAGTATGGTGTCCCCCGAATTCCCGATTTGACAAAAGGCGCGGTTTAGTGCCAGGATAACCTTCAAACAAGCAGCGGGCGAAACCGATCAGGAGATAAAACTCTTTGAGGAGGGGAAAATGAAAAAATTGCTCACGGCTTCTTTGTTGGCGGCACTATCTTTTTCAACCTTTGGCCGCCTGGCGTGGCCGGCGGATGATCCTTGCGTGAGGCCGGTTTCCAGCCAGCAGGGTCTGATCCGTGGCAAGGCAGACCCGGAGAACCAGGTTTGCGCATGGAAAGGAATCCCGTATGCCGCGACCCCGGTGGGCGACCTTCGTTTCCGGGCCACCCAGCCGCCCAATCCTCATCCGGGTGTTTTGGACGCTTACGAATTTGGGCCGGCCTGCCCCCAAGAGCCCAGCCTGCTGGCCGGAGGGGAAATCCAATCGTGCAATGAAGATTGCCTGACGCTCAACATCTGGAGCCCGCAAAAGCCGGGCCGTTACCCGGTAATGGTCTGGATCCACGGCGGCGGTTTTATCAATGGTTCGGGATCCATTGACCTTTATCATGGGGCGGTTCTCTCCGGGCAAAAAGACGTGGTGGTGGTGACTCTCAACTATCGCCTGGGCGCGCTCGGCTTTCTTTCTCTGCCGGAACTGGTCCAGGAAGACCCCAACGGCAGCGCCGGCAATTACGGCATCCTTGACCAGATCCAGGCGCTGAAATGGGTCCAGCAAAACATCGCCGCCTTTCAGGGAGACCCCGGCAACGTCACCATCTTCGGGCAGTCCGCGGGCGGGGGGTCCGTGACCATGCTCCTCATTTCGCCGCTGACCCAGGGGCTTTTTCAGCACGCCATCCCCATGAGCGGCGCCATGAACGTGATCGGGAAAAAGGAAAAAGGATACGAGAGGGGACGGGAGCTGGTCAAGCAGCTCGGCTGCGAGGGAAAGGACCTCCTCCCTTGCCTGCGGGAAAAACCCGCGGACGCCTTCCCGCCTCGCAGCGCCCTCGGGAAGATTCCGTCCTTCAGCGGCATGGCGGCCGGCTTTTCGCCGAAGGTGGACGGCTACGTCATCACCTGTCAGCCCATCGAGTGCCTCGAACAGGGGTCCTACAACCGGGTGCCGGTGATGCTCGGATACACGCGCGATGAAATGAAATTTTTCACCATCGCGGCCCCCTATTTCAAATACCTGCCCAGGTTCATGGTCAACAAATTGATCCGCAAAATGAACGGCGAAGCCGCCGAGGAGGCGCGGGCGCTTTATTCCTACTCCGACTACAAGCGTTCGTCCGATCTTTTCCTGGCCATGATCACCGATTATTTCACCGGCCCGGGATTCGCCGACGCCGAGGCGCTTTCCCAGCACACCCCGGTCTATTTCTACCGGTTTGAGTGGGACCACTCCAAGTACGGAGCTTTCCACGGCCTGGACATCCCCTTTGTTTTCGGAAACCGGGATATCCATTCCAAAATCGCAAAAAAGGTTCAGGCGGAAAGCGACCGGGCCGACGCCGTTGACTTGGCCGAACTGATGATGGCTTACTACACCAATTTCGCCAAAACCGGAGATCCAAACGAGCCCGGCCTGCTTGACTGGCCGCGGTTCACGACTGAGAAGAAGGAGATAATGTATTTCGACCTTCCGATCACCGTGGCGCCCATCTCGGAAAAAGACCTGGCCCGCTATGAGTTTTTCGCCGGACAAAGCCGCAAGAGTACGGATTAATTAGGGGGACACCATACTTAATTCCCCTTGAGAGGTTTCGGCCCAGGCTTTTTAGGAGCAGGTTGGCGCCTTAAACTGGCGGCGGCTGCCGGGTTGGGTGAGATGAAGAGGCAGCCTGGGGCCAGTCTCGGCATGGCAATAACCTACTCAATTTCCGAAGTGAAATTCAAGAAAAAAATTAGGTATGGTATTCCCCTAACCCGGCCGAGCCGGAAGCCAAGAAGAGAGGAAGAGTCTCACGCCAAGACGCCAAGGCGCGAAAGTTTAAGCCCCCGGATCTTGGAGACCAGTGCCAGCTTCCTTTCGCTTCTCCTTCCCTGGCCTCGCCGCAAAGCCGGAACAAGTCGCCAAGAAGTTACCCCTTGGCGTCTTGAGGTTCTTGGTGTCAAGCTCCTTCCTCTTGTTCTTTACTTTAGCGACTTAGCGCCTTGGCGTGAAACTCTTTCTTGTTTATTTCCCCGGATTAACTATAATTTTTCGTGGAAAGAGCAATCATGAGTAGCGCTTCAGACTTACGGCCGTTTTTCGAGCCCCGCTCCATCGCCGTGATCGGCGCCCGGCGCAACCCCGGCTTCGGCTTCGGCATCCCGCTCTTCCTCGAACGCCACGGCTTCGGCGACAAGCTTTTCCTGGTCACACCGACTCCGGGCAACCTGCACGGCCGGCCGGTCTATAGCCGGGCCAGCGAGCTCCCGGAGCCGGTGGAGCTCGGCATCGTGATCGTGCCAGCCTCGGCCACCCCGGAGGTGCTGGAAGACTGCGCGAAGAAAGGCCCGCGGCACCTGATCCTGGAAAATGCCGGGTTCAGTGAAACCGGGCCCGAGGGCGCGGCCCTGGAAGCGCGTTGCCGCAAACTGGCAAAGGACCTGGGCCTGCGGGTGATCGGGCCGAACTGCGTGGGGGTGGTCAACACCCAGAACCGCTTCACGTCCACCGAGGTGATGGAGGAATGCCTGATCCCGGGGCACCTGGGGATCATCGCCCAGAGCGGGGTGTTCGGGAACATCCTCTTGGACTGGCTGCCGGAGGAACACCTGCGCATCAGCAAGGCTATCACCATCGGCAACCGCCTGGACGTGAACGAGTGCGACCTGCTGGATTACCTGGCCGAAGACCCGGCCACCCGGGTGATCGTGATCTACCTGGAAGGCGCGCAGGACGGGCCGCGCTTGCTCGCCACCTTGAGGCGGGTGACCGCGCGGAAGCCGGTGCTGGTCCTGAAGAGCGGGCGCACCCCGGCGGGCAAGGCCGCCACGGTTTCGCACACCGGGAGCCTGAGCGGGGAGGACGCGGTTTACGAGGCGGTATTCCGGCAGGGAGGCGCGATCCGGGCGCGCGGTGTGCACGAGCTTTTCGATCTGGCCAAGGCGCTTTCCACCCAGCCGCCCATGAGAGGCAACCGGGTGGCGATTGTCACGTCCTCGGGCTCGCTCGGCGCGCTGGTGATTGACGCCTGCCTGGACCTGGGCCTGGTCGCGGCCGCCCTCGCGGAAGAGACGGTGGCCAAGGTGCGGCGGCAGGCGCCCTCCTGGATGAACGTCAAGAACCCGCTGGACGTGGGTCCTTCGGGCCAGTTCCGCGTGGCCCTGGAAGCGGTGCTCAGCGACCCGGGGGTGGACGGGGTCATCGCCATCCCGGTGGTCCCGTTCTCGGTGGTGCGAGCGATGGAGCCGATCGGGTTTACCGCCGGTCTGTGGATGGGCGAGATCGCGAAGCTGTGGCAGGCTTCGGGAAAGCGCAAACCTCTGGTGGTGGGCCTGGTGGGGAATTCCGCCTGGGTGGATCGGATCCGAAAATTATGCGGCGACGAAGTGCCGGTGATGGATTTGCCGGAGCATGCGGCTCTGGCGCTGCGGGCGCTGAGTCTAGGAAACCATACCCATTCCGAGGAATAGGGAGACCCACCGCTTCACCTCATTCCCGAGAGGCTCGCACCCTGACCCGGAGCCAGGTGCAGAGGGCGGGCTGGTCCTTAAGCAGCCTGCACAATCTGTTTCAAGCTGGTCTGGCCCAGAAGGTCATGGTTGCTCTCCCGGACCTGCTGAAAGATTTCATCCACTTGACTGGGCGCTTCGGGCAGAGGGGGCTGGAAACGATGATGACCTTTCAACTCCACGGCCTGGTAAATGTTGCCGCCCACGGCCTCGATCACCTGGGCCAGGGTGATCTGGTTTAGTTCCCGGTTGGGTTGGTAGATCTCCTGGGGGATATTTCTCCCTTCCGGGCCGCTGATCCGGACCAGGATCTTTTGATTCACGAGGGCGCTGATCACCCCGCGCAAGCGGGGGATGGCCACCCCGAAGCGGCCGGCCAGGTCGTTCAGGCAAGGCAGGTCCTCCCCCCGCTCGTAGTGAAAGGCGATCCGCTCCATGACCCGGCAGGCCAAATAGGCATCGGTCAACGGCCGGGATTCCCGGGGGTCCACCCGCAACACGTGCCGGAAGTTCTGGATAATATAGTTGAGCTGGACTCCGAAGAGGACGATGATCCAGATCAGATACATCCAGATCAGGAACACCAGGAAGACGGCCAGGGAGGCATAAATTTTTTCGCGGGAGAGCGCCATGGAGCCGGCCCAGTAGCCAAAGCCCCACTTGGTGGTTTCCCAGCCCAGGCCGGCGATCGCGGCCGAGAACAGGGCCGGCCGGGTCTGCACCCGGGTATTGGGGACCGTGATGTAGAAGATCGTCAGCGAGAACCAGATCAGCAAGAAAGGCACCAGGTAAGCGAGCAGGCCATGCAGCCAGAGCAAGACCTGGCTGAGCTGGCTGGTGATGGGGGTCACGGCCGCGAACGGGACCCCGCTCAGGCTCGCGATCAGGGTGTGGATCTGGACCTTGGCGGTGAGAAAGAGGGACAGCCCGATCAGGATCGGGCCCCAGATCATGATCGCGGTGAAGATGATAAACCGCTGCACCAGCGAGCGCGCCTGGTCCACCTTCCAGATCTGGTTGATGGACTGCTCGATGGCGTTGAGCAGGAAGATGGCGGTGATGAGCAGGAGCACGAACCCGATGTAGGTCCCGGCCTTGGCCCGGTCAATGAAGCTGTTGAGCTGGTTCAGGATCATTTCGACCAACTGCGACTCGGGCATCAGGTAGCGGAACAGGTATTCCCGCACGCTCGCTTCCAGGTCTACATCGGCGCTCCCCTTCAACAGGGTGAGGAACGAAAAGAAAAAAGCCAGGGCCGGCACCAGCGAGATCAGGCTGCGATAGGCCAGCGCGTTCGCCTGATACTGGACCCGGTTTTCGCGGAACACCTGCACCGTCCGCCGCAGGACCCAATAGGACAGGCGCAGGCCCTCGGCCCAGACCCGCGGCCGGGTCGGGTCCCAGCGCAGCATTCGCCAGCGGGGTCGGGCGGGCTTGGTCACCATGCCCTCAATTGAACCGGAATTGCGATTCGCTGTCAACGGTACCTACCCAACATCGCGTTTAAAATATAGCGCGGGAAAGTCGAAAGTGCAAAGGCCAGGTGGGATCTCTCGGCCTGGAGCGCTCGGCCCATCTGCACCCAGGCGTTCCTCGATCGGCCCCCAGGCGGGGTAATGAAAAAATCAAGCTCTTCCGTGTCCAGCAGCTCTTCGCCCTGAAACAGGCCCACTTTCAGGCAATAGTTTCCGGGCATGGTGTCGGAAGCTAAAGGCGGCATGAGCTCCAGCACCGGCCGGGAGCTGTCCGGCTCGACCGCGATCTCCTCCTCTCCATGAAAAAGTTCGCGGCCGTCGTTCGAACTCGCCTGCCAGGCGATGCGGCCATTTTCCAAGCGGTCGTGGCAGTCGTTGATCACCCAGACTCGGCAGAAGAATTCCCCGCCCTGGTCAAAGCAAGGGTTCCAGTAAAGCGGGGCCAGGAAGCCGGAGCGCCGCGGCCGGCGCCAGAGATCGAGGCTGAGCTTGACCGGCTGCGAGGCCAATGCCACGGCCGCGTGGGCGAGCTTGGGCCGGCGCTCGTAGTCCACGATGGACCACGAGATCGAGGGCCAGGCGTCCACAAAGGTGAAGAGGCAATAGCCGAAGGTCCGGCCCTTGCCCCGGCGGAAGGCCTGGATGGCGAAGCTGAGCAGTTCGGCCTGGTAGCGCTGGCTGCTCTCGATCATTTCTTCGAGCGACCGGAAGGGCTTCCCGATCTGGAAAAGGAGACCCTGGAAGTTGTGGTAGTCCCAGTCCGGGCTGGCCGGCCAGCTTTGGTCCCCCAGCTCTTTCCAGAGCGCGGCCCCGGGAGAGGGGAGCGACTGGGCGCCGAACTCGGTCGGAAAAGGCCGGCCGGGCAAAGCCGCGAACCCGAGGCGGGTCCCCATATACCAGCCGAAGAAGGGGTGCTCCACCACCGAGGAAGATTTTTTGATCCGCCGGCCGCTGCGCTCGACCTCGGCCACCGCCTGCTTGAGAAGCTGATCCAGCCGGCGGTTGCCGGGCCGGAACGGTTCGCAGTGGCAGCACCAGAGATAGATGCTGGGGTGGTTGTGGAGCAGGCGCACCATCTCCTGGATCTGCCGGCCGGCCTCGGCCTGGGAGGCCGCCGAGGTATCGTAGTCCCAGAGAAGAGCAAAGTCCTGCCACAGCAAAATGCCCTGCTCGTCGCACAACCCGTAGAACCGCTTCGGTTCCACGTGGTAGGGGATGCGGAGGCTGTTCAAGTTCGCGGCCTTGACCAGCGAAAGATCCTGCCCCAGCCGCTCCTCGCCCATCTCCGAGAGCCACAGGCTCGAGAGATAGCAGGACCCGCGCAGATAGACCCGCCGGCCGTTCAAATAGACGCCGTCGTCCTTCCAGGCAATGGTGCGGAAGCCGATCCGGTCTCGGTCTTGGTCCGAAACCTCCCCCTGGATCTTCACCTCAAGCAAAAGCGAATAAAGGTTCGGCTGGCCCAGGTCATAGGTCCACCAGAGCTTCGGGTCCGGGACTTCCCCGGCCAGGCTGATCCGGTTCGCGCCCGGTTGCAACGAGATCTTTTGGGAGAGCAACAAAAAGGAAGGACCGGAGAAGGTGGCCGGCTCCAGCCGGCAGACCAGCTCGGCCTCCGAGGCCTCTCCGCCGCGGAAATGGACCTCGACCTCCAGGTCCACTCGCCACGCGCCCCCGCGCTCCCTCGGAGCCGCGACCATCCGGCTGATCCGGGCCGGGCCGGCGGCGTGGAGCGAGACCGATCCCCAAATCCCGCCGGAACCGCGCTCCTGGCCGCGCCGGCTCCAGCCGCCGGGCCGCATGTCCCAGTGCTGGAGCCCGCCCTTGAAGATGGTTTTGTTAAAAGGGAAGCCGGGATCGAGCGGCGCGTCCACCTCCACCGCGATCAGGTTCTCGCCCGGCCGCAGCCGCTCGGTCGCCTCAAACTCAAACGGCGCAAAGTAGCCGGTGTGGCTGCCGAGGAAATGGCCGTTGAGCCAGACCCGGGCGCGGTAATCCACGGCTTCGAAGCGGAGGAACACCCGCTCATGAGGCGGGGCGAGGTCGCGGGCAAAGCGCCGGCGGAACCACACCTTGCCGGAATAGTCGAGCCCGCGCAGATACCAGTTGGCCGGGAGTTCCATCTCCGGCCAGGAGGAATCGTCCAGGCTCTCCTGGAAAAAGCCCCGGGCCTCGCCCGCGCCGTTCGGATCAGGCGAATAGCGCCAGCGGCCGTCAAGCGAAGTGCTGGTCAAAGGCATCAAACTGGGGGACAGACATTCTGGTCTGTCAACCTCATTTCATTTCGCGTGTTCGAGCACCCAGACCTCGGGCCCCTTGGCCGGGAGTTTCTCCGGCGTGATCTCGACTTCGGCGGAGGTCAGCTTCTTGACCGCGGTCATGCGCTTCAAGAATTCGTCCACCGGCGCGATGGGGAAGCCGCACTTCTCGGTCTTGAAGTGCATGGGGATCATCACCCGCGGCTTCACCGCCAGGACCAGCTGGCTCGCTCCGGCCGCGTCAATGGTGAAGAAGCCGCCCACCGGCGCGAGCAGCAGGTCCACCGTTCCGAGCTTCTTCAGGTCCTCGGCCAAAAGCTGGTGCCCAAGGTCGCCCACGAACAAGATCCGCACCCCGTCCACCGTGAAGGCAAACATCGTGTTGGGACCGCGCTCCTTGCCCTGGCTCTGGTCGTGGTGGACCGGGACGCCGGTGAACTGGATCCCCTTGGCCGCGGCCGAGGCCTTCACCACCCGGGGGCTGCCCTTCAAGCCCTTGGTGTAGTTGTGGTCCGCGTGATCGTGCGAGACCACCGCGACGTCGGCCCGGTCGTCCACCGGGTCGTACTTGATGCCCCCGCCGAAGCAGCCCGGCTCGTAAGGATCGGTCACGATCACCGTGCCGTCCTGGGCGGTGATGGTAAAACTAGCATGCCCGTTCCATCGAATCTTCATGGCTTAGCCTCCTTCTCTCCTCTTCTTCTCCCACTTGGCTATCTGCGGATTATTTCTTCTCCGCAATTTCGTTTCGTAGTTTCACCAGATACTCCGCCGCCTCGTCCATGGTGCTCTCCCGGGTGAAATACTTGATGCCATACTTCTGTAAAATCTGAAAGCCGTCGTCCTCCCAGCTCCCCGGCACCCGGAACACCACCGGGAATTTCTTCAGGTCCACCCCGGCGTTGGCCAGGCCCTTGAGCACGCCCCGGGCCACCAGGTCCACCCGGGTGTTGCTGAGCACGTTGGTGATCACGCCCAGGCACGTGAGCCCCTTCTTGCCCGCGATCACCTCGGTCAGCTTCTGGATCTTTTTCACCGTGGGGTTGCCCCCGATCTCGCAGTAGTTGGCCGGCCGGCCCCCGGCCCGCAGGATCGCGTCCATCACGGTCAGGCTGGCGCCCCCGCCGCCGATAATCAACCCGATGTCGCCGTCGAACTCCACCACCCGGCCGGCCACCCCGCGGTGGTCAATCTTGTCCACCTCCGCCCCCGCTTTCTCCAGCCGGGTCGCCGGCCGGCCCTTGTCCTCCCGCGGCTCGATCTTGAGCGCCTGGAGCTTTTGCTCCTGGCGGAAGAGGGCGTCGTCGTCCAGCTCCATCCGGCAGTCGCCGGCGATCACCTCGCCCTTGGCCGTAACCACCAGGGGGTTGATCTCCAGGAGCTGGGCGTCATAATTGCGGTAGCACTTCCAGACCCGCTCGATCACGTCGGCCGCCGCAGAAAGCTCCTTGCCCTTGAAGCCCACCCGGGCCGCCATCTCCTTGGCCTGGAAAGGCAGGAGCCCGCTCATCGAGTCAATCGGCATCCGCGCCAGGTCGCTGCTGTCCGAGAGTGCCGCGGTCTCCACCTCCACCCCGCCGGCGGAAGTGAGGATCAGGAGGTTCTGCTTCTCGATCTCGTCAATAGTGAGGCCCAGGTAATACTCCCGCGCAATCATGAGCTTCTCCTCGGCCAGGATCGAGTGCAGCTTCATCCCGTGGATCCGGGCGGCCATCAAGGTCTCCGCTTCCGACCCGGCCTGCTCCGGCGTGTCCGCAAACCGGATGCCGCCGGCCTTGCCCCGGCCCCCGCGCAAGATCTGGGCCTTAAGCACCACCGGGCCGCCGACCTCCCGCGCGAACGCCTGGGTCTGCTCGGCCAGTCTCCTGCCCCGCTTGAGCAGGCGCGAGCGGCCGACGGGCACGCCCGCCGAGGCCAACAACCGCTTGCCCTCGAATTCATACAACCGCATCTGCTTTTCCTTCCTTTAGGGGCGCGGGTGCCCGTTCGGCTGAGCTCACGGCCGAAAGCCCCGCCCGCGCTCGTGGCGCAGGCATTCCTGCCGGCGCCCCTTGATCTTTTTCCTTTTGATGATTTCCCAATTTTGTCTCCCTGATTATAGGAGACCGGCAAGATCCGCGTCAACCGAGGCATCTGCGAATCCCTGCCGGCTTGGACACTGCCGGAGTTAAACCGGAGCGGCGGAGCGGCGGTCGAGGCTTGACATGAAATTGTAATCGGGGTATTTTTTTCTTGAGGGATCTCAATGTGGTTATGTCCTGCCTTCTCGCCTGACCGTGGGCAGGGCAAACGCCGTCTCCAATGGGCGAACCATCAAAATCAACTGACCTTTCCCTGGTGAGGATTATCCTCTTCATCTTGGGTTTTGCCCAACTTCTGGCGCTGACTGAAATTTTGAGCGTGCCCCTCTTCTGGGCGTTGATCAAACCGGGCGGTGAACTCGAATTAATCGTCCGCCCCGTTTGGCTGCTCGACTCCATTGATTCGAAACAGATCCGGTTGAACCTCATCGTCTATTTGTCCGTGGCGCTCCTGGCCAGTCTGCTTCTGTCCCCCCTGGGGCTGCTCCTGAAGAAAAGAGGATGGGGTTCCACCGCCGGGGGAGTCTATTTCGGAGCCAGTGGGTCTTTCCTGCTCAGTTTCGCGTCTTTCACCTTCTTTCAGCAGTTGTTCTTCTTTGTGGTGCCCTGGCTCAGATCAGGGAATGCTTTCTTCGTTTCCATTTCCGCCTTAGGGGTTTTGCTGGTTATCATGAAGGGCACGCTCTGGGGCATGAAACGATGGCAGGGGCTGGAAACCGGTTTTTTTCTGGGGCTGGCCATTCATCTGGTCATCAATTTCCTCCGGGTCTGTCTGATGAATTTCGTCAAGTTGACACTGAAAAATTTTGGACTGGCCCTGGCAGGGGTGGCGGTCATTTTGGGAATCGGATTGGCGCTGGGCGTGCTGCTGAGTCGGGTCCGCCGCAACCGAACCTGGCTGGCTGGGGTCGAGAGGGTTGCCCTGGCTGGATTTTTGGCCTTGGGAATCTTGATCATTTCGATCCCGGCCTTGCAATGGGGCGAGATTCTTCTCGCCCGGGGACCAGCCGCGGCCCCGCCCTCCGGCGCCGCCGGGAGCCAGCCCGCTTCAGGGCCCGGGGGCGGTTCCGCGTCGCCCAATGTCATCATGATCGTCTGGGATACGGCACGGGCCGACCACCTGTCCTTGTATGGTTACCCTCGGCCCACGACCCCTTTTCTCGAGCGACTCGCCGCCGAGGCGGTGGTGTTTGATCGCGCTTACGCTTCCTCGCCCTGGACGATTCCTTCCCACGCCAGTTTTTTCACCGGTCTCTATCCCTCCGAGCATCATTGCAGTTGGGCCAACCTTCGCCTCTCGGGCGAGTTTACCACCTTGGCCGAAACCTTCAGGGAAAACGGTTACGCCACCCTGGCCATTTCGAACAATGCGGCGCTTTCGCCCTTTACCGGCTTCGATCAGGGGTTCCACCGTTTTGTCGAGAGTTCGCGGTTGGGCTCTACCGCGGGAGAATTGATGGAGTGGCTTTGGACCTTGAGCTTTCACCCTCAATACCTTCAAGACTCGGGCGCGGAGCGAACCCAGCAGATCTTGAGCCACTGGGTTAAGCGCTTGGCCCAAACCCGGGCTCCTTTTTTCCTTTTCATCAACTATGTGGAGACTCATATTCCTTATCCGACGGTGGACGTCGCGCTTCAATTTTTTCCGGACCCCAAGGCCGCGAAAAAAAATTTCGCCCGCACCCCCCTGGATTGGGACTATTACAACTGTAACCCGAAGCGTGGCGCGGGGGGGAGCTCCGAGATCCAGGCCTGGCATGACGGAGCCATTTCTTACCTGGACCAGCAATTGGGTCGGCTCTATGTTCAACTGGAAAAGGCGGGGTTGCTCGACCAGACGATCATTATTGTGCTCAGCGATCATGGCGAGAGCCTGGGCGAGCGTGACTACTTCGGCCATGACTTCTTCCTGCACGAGCCCTTGCTCCGGGTTCCGCTGGTGATTTATTATCCCAAACTGCTCAGCCCCGGTCGCATTGCCCACCCGGTGTCCCTGGTCCGATTGCCCTCCCTCATTCTCGATTTAATCCACCACCAAATGCCCGCGGTGCTCGCGGCCCCGCCCGAGGGATCGGTTCCGCTCTACGCCGAGGCTTCGCCCCCTCTGCCCGCCATCGCCAAACTTAAAGGCAGATGCCCGCAAGGGTTCGATACCCGCCGAATGGAGCGAAATCAAAAGGCGGTCCTGCAATGGCCCTATAAACTGATTTGGGACTCCCAAGAAGCGGATGAACTTTACCAGATCGCAACCGACCCGGAAGAAGGGGTTAATTTAGTTGAACAAGATCGAGGGATCTACCGACAGTTACAGCACCTCATCAACCTCTTTCGGGCGGCCCACCCGGAGACCGAAAGCGCGGGACCCCTTGCGGTTGACTATCAAACGAAAAAAGCCCTGGAGGCGTTGGGCTATGCCCGTCCCCTGCGCCAGCCTGAACCCTCCCGTCCATCGCCCCCAGCCCCCCCATAAGGGTCCGGTTGAAGCGGCGAAACGGAATTGATTCCTTCGCTCTCGGCGTGATATCTTGAAACGGGACCGGCTTTCGCCGGCGCCGCCATCGGCTTTTCCCACTGGCCGCGGTCGGTCGGGCCAGGGCTTGGCGGCTTGGGCGTCAGCGCCGGGCGGCGGCGACGGCGCTTTCGGCTTAACCTTTCTTATCCGCCGTAATCTGATATAATTTCAAGGGCGCAAGGGCGCGAGAATTTTTCCCGCGCGATCCTGGGAAAGCAGGTTTAAATGCATGCACCCTTGGGAATGGTTGGAAACGTTACTCGAAGCGAAGCTTTTCGGCTTGCCTCTCTATTTCGTGGCCCTGGTCCTGGCTGCCATCCTGGCGGTCTTGGCTGCCAGGAAGCTCTGGCGCGAATTGAAACCCTCGGTCCGCCCCTCGGATTCCCCCGCCGCCTCCAACCCCGCCCCGAAACCCGGCGCTGAATAATTCTGAAGAGAGGGCAGGGTTGGCCTCGGAAGCAAGTTTTTTCTCGCGGCTGCGGCAAGGGCTGAGCAAGACCCGCGACCAGTTGGCCGGCCGGCTGGATCGGCTTTTGCCCAAGGGCCGCCAAGTGGACGCGGCCTTGCTCGAGGAGTTGGAAGAAGCGCTGGTCACTTCCGACCTGGGCGTGAAAACCGCGGCCGAGCTCATGGCCGGCCTTGGCGCCGCGGTCAAGCGAGAGGGGCTGGAGAGCGCCGAGGACCTCAAGGCTTACCTGCGCCGGGCCATCCTCGAGATCCTGCAGCCGGTGGAAAAGCCGCTGGAAGTGCCCCGGCTGGACCGGCCCTGGGTGCTGCTCGCGCTCGGCGTCAACGGCACCGGCAAGACCACCACCATCGGCAAGATCGCGCTCCGCCTGCGCCAACAAGGCCGCTCCGTGCTCCTGGCCGCGGCCGATACCTTCCGTGCCGCCGCCATCCAGCAGCTCGAGATCTGGGGCCAGCGCGCCGGCGTCGAGGTGATCAAGCACCAGGAAGGCGCCGACCCGTCGGCCGTGGCCTTTGATGCGATCAAGGCGGCGCAGAGGCGCGGGGTGGAAGTGGTGATCATTGACACCGCCGGCCGGCTGCACACCCGGAAGAACCTGATGGAGGAGTTGAAGAAGGTGAAGCGGATCGTGGCCCGGGAGCAGCCGGGCGCGCCGGATGAGGTGCTGCTGGTGCTCGACGCCACCACCGGCCAGAACGCGCTCGCGCAGGCCAAGACCTTTCACGAGGCGATTGGCATCACCGGGCTCTGCCTGACCAAGCTCGACGGCACGGCCAAGGGCGGCATCGTGATCGCCATCTCCCGCGAGTTCGGAATCCCCATCCGTTTGATCGGCGTGGGCGAGCAGATCGAGGACTTGCAGACCTTCCGCGCCGAGGAATTTGTCCGGGCTTTGATCTGACTAGATCCGCGTCTGAATATAGTCCGCGAAATGGGCGGCGAGCGCCATGATGGTGACCTGGGGGTTGACCCCGGGCGCGTTGGGGAAGACCGAGGCGTCGGCGATGAAGAGGTTCTTGAGGTCGTGGCTCTCGCCGTGGGAGTTGACCACGCCCCGTCCCGGCCGCTCTGACATCCGGCAGGTGCCCATGGGGTGGTTGCCGATGGGGTTGAAGGCCGTCGGCCGGAGGTTGGCCTCCGCGATCAGACGGGTCTCGCTTGGGTCGTTCAACTCCTTAGGCAGACCGTAAATTCCGGGCGTCACCTTTCTCGCGCCGCCGGCAAAGAGCAGGTCTGCGGTGGCTTTCATCGCCTTCTGCATCAGGCTCGCGTCGCGCTGGCTCATGGAGTATTTGATCGCGGGGCTCCATCCCTTTCGCCGCGCGGTCACCGTGCCGGTGGAAGTGGCCCGGATCATCGCGCCCCAGCCGGCGATGTGTTTCAACTTCGCCATCAGGTTCTTGTGGTAAAGCCCGAACCCGGGCGCGCGGATGCCGATCACGTCGGGCGGGGCCCAGAAGCTTTCAATCATGAATCCGTCTTTGCGGAACTGGTCGCAGCAATAGCCCTGGCTGACCCCGTCCCAGGCGTTCACCACCTCCTCAAAAAACCCGAGCATGCCGGTGCCGGTGTGGTTGCAGAGGTTCTTGCCCACCAGGCCCGAGGAATTGGCCAGGCGGTTCTTCTGCAGGAGCACCGGCGTGCCCATAGTTCCGCAAGCGAGGATCACGGCCCTGGCCCGCGCTTCCAGCCGGTGCTTGGGCTGCTCGGTCTTCCGGTCCAGGACCCATCCGGCCACGCCCACGGCTTTGCCCGACTCGACTAAAATTCCCTCGATCCGGCAGTCGGTGTAAAGCTCGCCCCCGAGTTCGAGGAAGGCGGGGACAAAGGTGCGGTCGGTCGAGAGCTTGGCGCCCTCGATACAGCCGGACATGCACAGCCCGCAGCCCTTGCAGCCGCGGGAGTTGCGGCGGATGACTTGTCCTTCCCAGCCTTTGGCCTGGCAGGCCCGGCGCATGAGCAGGTTGTTTTGGCCCAGGTATTGCTCGTCATCCGGAGAGATGTTGAGGAACTCCTCGATCTCTTCAAAGAGGGGCCGGAGGATATCCGGGGACAGGTCTTGCAGCCCCTCCTGCGCCACCCATTCTTCCAGCACCTCGTCCGGAATCCGGAAACAGATGGCCGAGTTGACCAGGGTGGTTCCGCCCACGCACTTGGCCTGCATGGTGGGGATGATCATGGTGCCGACCATGGCGCGCAGGCCCTGGTCGCGGTAGAGCTGGCGCATGGCCGCCCAGGAGTCGGTGTGGAAATCCGAGGGCTGGTAATAGGCCCCTTCCTCCAGCAGCGCCACCGCCTTGCCGGCGCGCTGCAACCGATAGGCGGCCGCGGCCCCGCCCGCGCCCGAGCCGACCACCACCGCGTCCACGTCGAGCCTGACCGGGCCGGAGACAGAAGCGAAGTCGTGGATCACGCCGGCTTGCCTCCGCACTTCTCGAACCAGCCCAGGTGCGCGAGCACTTTCGGATCTGAATAATAACCCATGCCGAAGAGGGTCTTGAGCAGGACCACCACCATCCGCCGCCAGTAGATGCGGCTTTCCTGCCAATCGTCGAGGTAACGGTCCTGGTCGGGCTCGGGCAGGTTGACGAAGCGGCGCGGCCGGCCGATGAAGAGGAGCGGGGACAAGTCCAAGGCGACCAGCATCGCTTTCAGCCCCAGGTCGGCGCCGGCGGGAAGCTCGCGGAGGTAGTTCTCCAGGAAGGCGAGGCAGTGGGTATCGGCGACCGAGTAAGGAATGTCTCCGCCAGGCGGGATGATGCGGTTGGCCAGAGACTGCGCCACCCGTTTAAGATAAGGACCCATGTTCGAGAGCCGGATCGGGCGTAACTCCTAGCAGGATCGCCAGGGAAAGTCAATGGTTCACGAAAGTTCCACCCGCGGCGCCAGGCGGGCGATGGACCCTTGGACGAACCGGCCCGGATCCACGGTCAGCTTGATGGCCTGCTCCGGACAGACGTCCACGCAGCGGCCGCAGCCCCGGCAGGCCTCGCTGATCACGGCCCGGTCGCCGTCCAGGCGGATGGCGTCGGCAAAGCAGACCTGGTCGGCGCAGATCCCGCAGCCGGTGCAGCGCTCGGTCACCGCCACCGTCACCCCGGGCATCCGGGTGATCCTGGCGCTGATCCCGGGCGAAAGGTGCGGCAGCGCCCGCCACAGGCAGCAGCAGGGGCAGCAGTTGCAAATTGTCATCAGCTTGTGGCCCGGGCCCACGCCCAGCCAGACGGTGTCCAGCTTGTTGCGGCCGATCAGGTGGACCAGCCCGGCCTCCCGGCATTTCCGCGCGTGCGCCAGCGCCTCCGCCTGGCTCACGCGCCGGCCGAGTTTGGGATTGATCCCCATCGCCGCTTCGCCCAGGAAAAGACAGCCCAGGTCCCGGGGATAATCTTGGCAGTGCATGGCCTCCCGGCAGATGCAGGCGTCCATGATCCAGAGGTAGTTGGCCTGGCGGATGAAATGCTCCACCACCCGGGAAGGGACCACCGTTTCCTCCGGCCGCTCCAGCGACTGCTCGATCGGGATCACCTGGTCCTTGGCGAGCACGATCAGGTCATCGCCCTCGAACAAGGCGTGATCCATCAGCCGCCCCAGCCCCGGCACCCGGGTCAGCCGGGCCAGGGTGAACCGGTGGGGGAAGCCCTTCTTGATCAGCTCGACCACCCAAAGGGGAATCATGATCGTTCCTTCCGCAAAATGATATTCAGATGCGGATGAAAATTTCCGGCCCGAGATCGGCCCGATCGCTTCGCCTTCCGGCGGCAACACATTGATATCAAGAAAATCGCCGGCGGCGATTGGATTCCGGCTCAAACCCAGGCCCAAGAGTCCCGCTCCCATCTCGCGCGGCCCGGTCTGGAGCCGGGCCTGGCCCCAGGGCCGCGCCCGGGAGGGCTCACAGCGCCTTGACCGTCATCCCCCCGTCAATCACCAGCACGTTGCCGGTAATGAAAGAGGCTTCGGCCGAGGCGAAAAAGGCCACGGCGCCGGCCACGTCTTCCGGCACTCCCAGCCGGCGCATGGGCACGCCCTTGAGCATCTTTTCCCGGAACTTTTCGTCCGAGAGCAGGGGCTTTAGCATCTCGGTCTGGATCGGCCCGGGGCAGACCGCGTTCACCGTGATGCCGAAGCGCGCCAGCTCGACCGCGTTGGCCCGGGTGAGGCCGAGCACGCCCGCCTTGGTCGCGCCGTAAACCGGAAGCAGGCCCGAGCCGCGGATGCCCTCCACCGAGGAGAGGTTGATGATCCGGCCGCGGCCGCTCTGCTTCAGGTGCGGCACCGCGGCCCGGGTCACCCGCAGCACGCCCTTCAGGTTGACGCTGAACACCCGCTCGATCTCGGCGTCGGTCACGCTCTCGATGAACGCCGCGCTGCTCACGCCCGCGTTGTTGACCAGCACCTCCAGGCCGCCGAAGGCCCGGACCGTCTCTGCCACCATGCGCTCCACCTCCGCCGGCACGGTGACATCGGCCCGGATGGCAAAAGCGTCGCGGCCCAGGTCTTGGATCAGGGCGGCGGTCTCGGCCAGCGGCCCTTCCTGGATGTCGGCCGCCGCCACCCGGCATCCGCCCTCGGCCAGCCGCAGGGCAATCGCCCGGCCGATGCCCCGGCCGGCGCCGGTCACCAGGGCGCGGAGGCCCTGCAAGCCCGTGTCCATTTCCCCTCCCTTTGCTTCACTCCCGGGCAAAGGCGAAACGCGGTATCCGTCTTTGCCCGCCGCCCGCCATCACCAACCCCGGCCCGGCATTGGACCCGCCCCCGATTCCAGAAATGAATGGAAAAGGCGCGGTTAAGCCTGCCCGTCCTCTTCCCGGCGTGGATGCCGCTGCGGCCCGTTCCGGATCAAGGAATGATCTCCATCACTTAGACTGAGACTATACAAGCTATCCTCCGGTGTCAAGAACCGGCCCGCCCCGGCAGGAACGCGCTTCAAGGCCCGGCGAAAAAGCTTCGCGGTTGGGCGCGAATTTTTTTCTTCGCTGCCCCAACTTCAAGGCTTTAGGCATTAGACTTTAGGCTTTAGGACGAAACTTGTCGGGATATCAGTCCAGCGCCTCGGAGCTTCTCTCTGGATTATCCTCCCCGCTTCCTTTAAAATGATCTTGGCCATGGCCAAGCGCAAGCACCCGCGCCCCACCCCGGCGAAGCCGGAGCCGATCCCCCAGCCGCGCCCCTGGCCGCTCCTTGCGGTCATGCTCTTCGCGGCGGTCCTCTACCTGGGCACGCTCCGCGCCGGCTTGATCTGGGACGACCACAACCTGGTTGAAATGCACGCCGGCCGGACCGGCGCCTCCGACTTCGCTCGCCTGTGGACGAGCGACTTCTGGCAGACCGGGCCGGACCAGCCCCGCTCCCAGTATTACCGGCCCCTCACCACCACCAGCTTTTTGCTCGACCAACTCCTCTACGGCCCCAGCCCCCGCGGCTTCCACCTCACCAACCTCATCCTCTACGCTCTCACCTGCGGCCTCGCCTTCCTCCTCTTTCGCCGCCTGCTCCAAAGCCCCTCCCTGGCGCTCGGGCTCGGCCTGGCCTTTGCCGCGCTCCCGGCCCATACCGAGAACGTGGCCTGGGTCTCCGGCCGCACCGACCTCGTCTGCGCCCTCTTCATGTTCGCCGCGCTCCTCCTCTACCTCCGGGCCGACGCCTCCAACCGCGCCGGACTCTGGGCCGCCTCGGTCGCGCTCTTCGTCCTTTCCCTCTTCGGCAAAGAAATGTCCATTTCCCTCGTGGCGGTGGTCGCCCTGCACCAGCTCCTCGAGCACGGCTTCAACCGCCGCGCCCTGCTCCGCCTGCTGCCTTACGCCCTCGCCGCGGTCCTTTTTGCCGTCCTCCACGCCCTGGCCGCGCACCACACCGCGCCGGAGAACGTCTATACCACCCCGCTCGCTTACTCCCTCAACGTGATCCGCAACCTGGGCCTGGGCATCTGGTTCTCGCTTATTCCCGGCGGCTTCCATTACCTGGTCACCGCCACCCGCGAGCAGGCCGGCCAAACCTTCCCCTTGCCCCAGGGTGTGCGCCTCGCGCTCCTGGTCGGCCTCGCGCCGGCGACCGCGCTCGGCGCCATCCTTTTCGCCCGCCGCCGGCAGCGGCTCCTCGCCCTCGCTTTCGGCTCGGGCCTGATCGCACTCTTGCCCGTCTCCGGGCTGCTGCCCATCGGCGTCATCTTCGCGCTGCGCTTCCTCCTCATCCCCAGCTTCTTCTTCCTCCTCGCGCTCGGCGCCCTCCTGCAGCAAGCGGCTCGTCCTCTGCCCTTCTCCCGCTTCACGCTCGCGCCCGCCGCCTGGCTCGCGCCCCTGATCGCGCTCTATGCCGCTTTCACCTGGACCCGCGTCCCCGACTGGCGCGACGACGCCTCCCTGATGCGCTCGGTGCTCCGGCAAGCGCCGGACGCCGCCCTGGCCCACTTCATCCTGGGCAACGCGCTGGCCGGCCAGGGCCAGGTCGCGGAAGCCGGCCGCCATTACGAGCAGGCCCTTAAGAGCCGGCCCGGCTACCCGGAAGCGGAGTTCAACCTGGGCGTGCTCGAAGAGCGGAGCGGCCGCCTGGCCCAGGCGGAGGAACGCTACCGTTCGGCGCTCGCCCACGCGCCCGCTTTCCGACCCGCACGCCTGGCCCTGGCCCGGCTGCTCCAGGCCCGCGGCCGCAACGCAGAGGCTGCCGACCTGCGGCGCGGTTACTCTCTTCCGCCGCCCCGGCCCTGATCCTCGCCTTCCCTTAAAGATAGGATATTATTTTCCTTGCGTTTCCGCGCCAGAGAGAGTAAAAGATAGAGGTGAGGATAGACGCGATGTTGCGCGATACAGCCAACGCTACACGGGGAGTCAGGAGTCGGGAATGGAGTCAGCCGGCCTTTCCCTGCGGACGCGCTACCGCGAGTTGTTCAAGCGGCGTAAAGAATTCACCATGGCCAATGTGCTCGACCGCCTGGCCGCGGTTTACGGCTCGCGGACCGCGATCATCCTAGAAGAGCCGCTCAACTATTCCTTTTTCCAGGGCACCAAACTCAGTTATACGACCCTTCAGGAATTCATCAACCGCCTGGGCAACGCGCTCATCAAGCTGGACATCAAGCGCGGCGACCGGGTGGCGATCTACACCCGCAACCTGGTGGAATTGCCGCTCGCCAGCTACGCGGCCATGAAGATCGGCGCGGTGGCCATCCCCCTCAACAACCTGCTCAAGGCCGGCGAAGTCAACTTTATCCTCGAAGACGCCCAGGTCAAACTCCTCCTTACCGACCAAGCGACATTTTTCCAGGATTACCGTTCCACCGACGACCTGGCCGGCAACCCCCTGGTGGGATTCCTCGACGACCCCGCCCACACCCCGGAAGGCGCCTTCTGCCTCAAGACCCTGATGGCCGAGGCCTCGCCCGAGCTCGGCCCGGTGGAGATGCAGCCCGAGGACCTGGTCGGGATCTTCTACACCTCCGGCACCACCGGCTTCCCCAAGGGCGCCAAGATGACCTCCAAGAACCTGGTCAAGAACAACGTGCGCATGCCCGCCTTGATCCTCGGTCTGCTGCCCAAAGAAATCGAGCGCAAGGCCCTGATGGTCCAGCCCCTCTCGCACATCATGGGCTATGCCCTCTTCCTGTTCAACCTCACCCTGGGCCAGCCCTTGGTGCTGCTGGAACGGTTCCACCCGGTCCGCGTCCTCGAAGCCATCCAGCGCCACCAGGTCACCACTTTCATCGGCGTTCCGGCCATGTATTCGATGATGCTCGCCGCCGGCGCGGAAAAATACAACCTCAAGTCAGTCGTGCTCTGGGTCTCCGGTTCCGATGAAATGCCGCCCGACCTCCGCAAGAAATTCATAGAACTCGGACAAGCCACCTTCTTCGGCCGTTCTTACCCCGCCCTCTTCCTCGAAGGCTACGGCCAGGCGGAGACCTCGCCCATCTCCACTATGTACCTCCACTCGACCCGCTTCGCGCTCGGGCCCGGCTGCATCGGCTGGAAACTGCCCGGGGTCCAGCTCAAGGTGGTGGACAGCAAGGACCGCGAGATCGAGCGGGGCCAGGTGGGCGAGCTTCTGGTCAAGGGCGACCACGTCATGCCCGGTTACTGGAAGAACCGGGGCGAGGCGGGCGAGAAGGTCTTCACCGACGACGGGTGGTTCCACACCGGCGACATGGTCCGCCAAGGGAAATACCGCGAGTATTACCTGGTGGACCGCAAGAAGGACGTGATCAAGCACGGCGGCTACTCGGTGTTTTGCAAGGAGGTGGAGGAAAAGATCGCCGGCCACCCGCTGGTGGAAGAAGCGGCCCTGGTCGGGGTGCCGGATGAGAAAAAGGGCCAGGTGCCGGTGGCCTTCATCTGCCTGCGGCCGGGCGCCCGGATCACGGCCGAGGAGTTGGGCGAGTGGTGCCGCCACCACCTGGCCGAATACAAGGTGCCCCGGCAGATCATTTTGCTGGAGGAGATGCCCCGGGGCATCGCCCTCAAGACCGACAAGAAAGCGCTGCGCGCCCGCTACCTGCGCCAGCAAGCCAGCGTGGGTCAGTAGTCGCGCAGGCCATGGTGGCGCGGGTGAGGGCACCCGCGACCCCGAAGTCACTTCGATTCCGCCAGGGTAAAATATTCGTAATTGTAAAGCAGGTCTTCTTTCATGGCCAGGCCGTTCCAGAAGGAGAAGTGCTTCTGGCTGGAATGGGCGTAGAGCGCGGCCTTTTTCAGCCGCTTTTCCCCGCGGATCTGCACCCGCAGCGTGGGCCGGGCCCGCTCCGCTTCTCCGGGGAAGGTGCTGAACAAGCGGTTGAAGGAGTAGCGCAGGGGGGGCAGGGTCACGTAGTAAAGCCGCTGGCCGGCGCTTTGCCCGAAGGCCTCCCGCGCCGCCCGGGAGGCGGCGAGGTGGTCGGGATGGCCGGTGATGCCGTAAGGGTCGTGGGTGATCACGACCTCGGCGCCGGTCCGCTCCATCACCTCCCGCACCTGCGCCACCAGGGTCGCCGGGTCGGCGGCCGCGAGGCCCTGGTCATGGTAGCCGAGCTCGATCACCTCCTCCGCCCCCAGCACGGCCGCGGCCGCTTCCAACTCCTGGACCCGGATCCGGCCCAGCCGCTCAGCCGAGATGCCGAGCTTGTCCTTGGCCACATCCCTGTCGCCCAGGGTCAGGCAGAGGATGTGGAGGCGGACGCGGGGATCGGCTGTGAGTTTGAGGAGGGTGCCGGCCTCGTAAAAAGTTTCGTCGTCCGGGTGGGCGAAGACGGTGAGCAGGTCAATCTTGCCCTCCGGCCCGGGCTGGACCCTCTGGAGCAGATCGCCCTCCGGCACCCGGGCCCAGGCGCCGGCGGCCAGGAGCCAAACGACGGCCCAACCCATCACGGCGCGCTTCAATGGTTCTCTCCCTGGAGGTTAGATATCATCTTCAGGGCAGGTTGGCAAGGGGAAGAAAGAGAAAGCGTGTCCACTTCAAGAGGCGTCCAGCGGCAGGTGTCAAAGGGAGGGCTTTAAAGCCGGCGGGCTCAGACCTTGGCCAAGAGGTTCCGCACGGTGCCTAACAGTTCGGCATGGTTCCAGGGCTTGAGCACCAGGGCCTCGGCGGCTCCCCGGCTCACCGCTTCCCGCACGGCCGGGGCATCCGGGCTGGCGGCCATCAAAACGCGTTTGACCAGGGGATAGAGGTCTTGGACTTCGGCCAGGAGCAGCGCCCCGTTCTGGTCGGAGAGTTCAAAATCCGCGAGCACCAGGTCCACCCCGCCCTTCGAAAGCCGCGCCTTGGCCTCTGCGGCCTGTGCGCACTGTTCCACCTGAAAATCTTCGCGCTCGAAAATCCGTTGCAAGAGACGACCCAGGGCCGCATCTCCCTCCACCACTAGGACTATCGGCTTTGCCATGTTCAACCTCACGGGCCTTCCCTGGCAGATTTGAAGATCCTTTGTTACCCCTATCGGAAGAAGCTTCAAAAAGCTAAAGGGATTTTTCTTCACCCTCGGGGGGACGGCGTTTCCGGGCAGAGCGGATAGTTGGTGAAGCGTGCGGGTCGGGGGAGAGTTCCCGAGCATTTGACAAGAGCAGAGGGGTGGAGTATCTTCTTGGCAAAATTTGAAGGCGAAAGGATGCCTCATGGCTGAACAAAGCTCGGGCCGAGTCGGCCGCGGTTTCTTGCAGAGATTGCTCCCGCGCGAGGAAGAGTTCTTCCGGATGCTTGAGGCCCAGATCCAGAAAACCCTGGAAGGGGCCCGGCTCTTGCGGGAGCTGGTCCAGGACCCGGTCGCCAAAGATAAGTTGGTGGACCGGATCAAGGAAGTGGAGAACGAGGGCGATGCCATCACCCACCGGGTGCAAGCCAAGCTCAACACGACCTTCATCACCCCTTTTGACCGGGAGGACATTCACAAGCTCACCCAAAGCATTGACGATATCCTGGACATGGTCAACGCCACCGCGCTGCGCATCCGTTTGTTCAAGCTGCAAAACATTCCCCCGGAAGGCCATGCCCTGGTGGATACCCTGATCCAGGCGATTGAGGTGCTGGTGACCGGGATCGGATTGCTCAATCAGATGAAGAACTCGGGCGCGATTCAAGAGGCTTGCATCAAGGTCAATGATTTCGAAAACCAGGGCGACCGCTTGCTGCGCCAGGCCCTGGCCGCCATTTTTAACGACCCCCAGGACCCGATCCTGCTGATCAAGCTCAAGGAGATCTTCGAGAACATGGAGCGGGCCACCGACTATTGCGAGGACGTGGCGGTGATTCTCGAGGCGGTGACGCTGAAGAACATCTAGTGCTCTGTCAAACGATAAATGTGGAATAAATTCTTGGTAGGGGCGGGGCTTGCCCCGCCCTGATCCTGGGCAGGGCAAGCCGTGCCCCTACATTCCCATTCCGCAAATTTGCCTTGACAGAGCACTAGCGGCTTTTGCTCCGAGGTCGCACCCTTCTTGACAACCTCATCTCGATTATCTACGCTGCCCGTGCTTGCCGAGGAGGACTTCGGATGAAGGTGATCAAACATTATCGCTGGCAGGTCGGTTCCGCGGCTTATGCCTTTCACCGGATCAGCGGGCTCGCCCTCATTGCCTATTTGCCGCTGCATATCTGGGTGATGCATTACCTCCGCCACGGGCCGAAAGACTTCAACGCCGCCATGGAGTTTCTTGCTCAACCCATTTTCAAATTGTCGGAGTGGGCGCTCTTCGCCGCCATTATCTACCACGGCCTCAACGGGCTCCGGATCGTGGCGGTGGACCTGGGGCTGGCGGATAAGCTCCCCGCCCAGAAAAAGTGGTTCTGGGCCGCGGCCCTGGCGGGTTTGATCGCCTTTCTGGCCGTGGGCGTCGGCCTGTTCGGCGCCGGCCGATAAGGAGGGAGAAGCCATGCGGCGGGATCAAGCAGTCCGTTCGGGTGAATCCTTCTGGTGGTTCTTCCAGCGCATCAGCGGCCTGGCCCTGGTGGTGCTCCTGCTCCTGCACTTCCTGGTCATGCACTTCTTCGGCGACCTGAGCTTCCAGCACGTCACCAGCCGCATCAACATGCCGCTCTGGAAGGTCATTGACCTGTCCTTCCTCATCCTTGCCCTCGGGCACGGCCTTTATGGAGTCTGGATCGTCAGCGGCGATTACCTGCACCAGGCCTGGATGCGGATGCTGGTCTTCCTGGCGGTCAGCCTGGGCGGCCTGGGCCTGCTGGTGGTCGGCCTGGTCACCCTGCTGCCGGAATTTTAGAAAAGTTGACGGTTGGCGGTTGACGGTTGACGGAAAGAAATGGAAGTTTTGGACCGCAAACCATGAACCGTGAACCGTGAACTATTGCCGGAGGCAATCATGGTCTGGGATCAAACCGAAGCGGAAAAGTTGCACGAGCCAATGGGCATCAAGCCCCGCCAGGTGCATCGCCACGACGTGGTGGTGGTCGGCGCCGGCCTGGCCGCCTTGCGCGGCGCCATCGAGGCCGCGGCCGAGTTTGACGTGGGCGTGGTCACCAAGCTCTTCCCCACCCGCTCCCACTCCGGCGCCGCCCAGGGCGGGATCGCCGCCGCCCTGGCCAACGCGGACGAAGACCACTGGGAATGGCACATGTTCGACACGGTCAAAGGCTCCGATTACCTGGGCGACCAGGACGCCATCGAGATCCTGGTCAAGGAAGCGCCCCAGGTGATCCGGGAAATGGAGCACATGGGCTGTCCCTTCAGCCGCATGGCCAACGGCCGGCTGGCCCAGCGCACCTTCGGCGGACACGTCAAGGACTTCGGCCGGGGCGAGCCGGCGATGCGCGCGGCCTTCGCGGCCGACCGCACCGGCCACGCCCTGCTCCACACCCTGTGGGAGCAGTCGGTCAAGCACCGGGTGCGGGTCTATGCCGAGTTCGTGGTCCTTTCCCTGATCTTACGCGACGGCATCTGCCGCGGGGTGGTGGCCCTGGAGCTCCTGACCGGCGAAATCCACCTCTTTCACGCCCGGGCCGTGCTCTTCGGCACCGGCGGGTATGCCCGTTCCTACAAAATCACCACCAACGCCTGGGCCAATACCGGCGACGGTCTTTCCCTGGCGCTCCGCGCCGGGCTGCCCCTGGAGGACTTGGAGTTTGTCCAGTTCCACCCGACCGGGCTTTATCCGCACGGCATCCTGGTCACCGAAGGCGCCCGCGGCGAGGGCGGCCTCCTCTTCAACAGCAAGGGTGAGCGCTTCATGGAGCGCTATGCCAAAGACCAGATGGAACTGGCCCCGCGCGACGTGATCTCCCGCGCGATCGAGACCGAGATCCTGGCCGGCCGCGGCATCGCCGGCAAGACCTGCGTGCATCTTGATATCCGCCACCTGGGCGCGGCCAAGATCCACGAGCGGCTGCCCCAGATTACCGAGTTATGCATCAAGTTCGCGGGCGTGGACCCGGTGAAAGAGCCGATCCCGATTTTGCCCACCGCCCACTATTCCATGGGCGGCATTCCCACCGACCGGGATTGCCACGTGCTCCTTGACGGCAAAGCCAAGCCGGTGATAGGCCTCTATGCCGCGGGCGAGTGCGCCTGCGTCTCCATCCACGGCGCCAACCGGCTCGGCACCAACTCGCTCCTCGAAGCCGTGCTCTATGGCCGGCGCGCGGGCAAGAGCCTGGTCCAGGACCTGCGCGCGGGTCTGCCCTTGGCCGACCTCTATGTGGATGCCGCCGAGCCGGCGATTGCGGAGGTGGAAAAACTCCGCACGGCCCAGGGCCAGGAGAAGGTGGCGGCCCTGCGCGCGGAATTACAGGAGACCATGACCAGCCAGGTCGGGGTGTTCCGGGAGGAAAAGGCGCTCCGGCCGGCGATTGCAAAAATCCGGGAGCTGCGCGAGCGCTTTCACAAGATCGGGCTCGCGGACCACGGGAAGATCATGAACACCGAGCTGGAAAGCGCGCTCGAGTTCGGCCACATGCTCGACTTCACTCTGGTCATCGCCGAGGGCGCGCTCGCCCGGACCGAGAGCCGGGGGGCCCATGCCCGGCGCGATTTTCCCAAGCGCGACGATGACCACTGGCTCAAGCACACCCTGGCCTGGCTGGACCAGGAAAAAGTCCGCTTTGACCACAAGCCGGTGACCATTACCCGGTTTGCGCCCAAAGAGCGCGCTTATTGATTTTGATGTAGCCCGCCCTTCGTCCGCGAAGGGTGGGTTTGCGGAGAGGAAAAATAACCATGACGACCTATCGGATCACCATCCTCCGTTTCAACCCGGAGCAGGACCAGGAGCCTCACCCGGAGACCTACTCGGTCGAGGGGCAGGAAGGCTGGACCGTGCTCGATGCCCTGCACCAGATCAAGTGGTTTCAGGACGGCACCCTCACCTTCCGCCGCTCCTGCCGGCACGGCATCTGCGGCTCCTGCGCCATGACCATCGCCGGCTTGAACGCCCTCGCCTGCGAGACCCAGCTCCAGACCCTGCCCGCCGAGTTCGCGGTCGAGCCGCTGCGCGGCCTTAAGGTGATCAAGGACCTGGCCGTGGACCTGGAGCCGATCTACCAGGCGCTTTACGCAATCAAGCCTTATCTCATCACCGACCAGCCGCCGCCCACCGACGCCGAGCGCCTGCAATCACTCGAAGACCGCAAGAAGCTCGACGGGCTCTACGAGTGCATCCTCTGCGCCTGCTGCACGTCCTCCTGCCCCTCCTTCTGGGCCGACAAAAAATTCCTCGGCCCCCACGCCCTGCTCAAGGCCGACCGCTTTGTCCAGGACTCCCGCGACCAGGGCGCGGACGAGCGCCTGGCCGCGATTGACCACCGCCACGGGCTCTGGCGCTGCCACACCATCTTCAACTGCGCCGAGGCCTGTCCCAAGACCCTCAACCCCACCGCCGCCATTTCGCACCTGAAGCGGACGATTATCAAGGCCAAATTCTAGTGGGCGGTTGGCGGTTCCCGGTTGGCGGAAAGAATTTTTTGCAATAAACTGTGAACTGTCAATTGTGAACTCTTGCGGAGTAAAATCATGAGCCAGCCCCGGAAAGTGGATTCCAAAGAAGTCGGCCTGGTGATCGGCATGATCCTGGGCCAGTATTTCCTCAACACCGAGGACTTGCATTACGGCTACTGGCCGCCGGGCCTCCCGGTCAGCGGCGCCAACATGGCCCAGGCCCAGGCCAATTACTCGAAGTTCCTGATCTCGCACATCCCGGCCGGGACCAAGACCATCCTCGATGTCGGCTGTGGCGCCGGCCACCTGGCCCGCCAGCTCCTGGGCCTCGGCTATCGCGTGGACTGCGTTTCTCCCAGTCCGCTCCTCACCGAGCGCGCGCGGCAGAAACTAGGCGACGCCTGTCGGATTTTCGAGTGCACTTATGAAGAAGTGGAAACGGAAAAACCTTACGACCTGGTCCTGTTCAGCGAGAGCTTTCAATACGTGAAAATGGAGCCGTCCTTCCGGAAGACCCAGACCTTGCTCCCCGAGGGCGGTCACCTCTTGATCTGCGACTTCTTCAAGACCGACGCCAAGGGCAAAAGCGCGCTGGGCGGCGGCCACCGCCTTTCCAGGTTTTACCGCCTGATCTCCTCATACCCGTTTGCGGCCGTCCAGGATCTGGACCTCACCCCGGAGACCGCGCCCAACCTGGCCCTGGTGGATGAAGTTTTAACCCGCGCCGGGATCCCGATCCGGGATCTGGTCTTTTACTTCCTGAATCAGAATTACCCCCGACTCTCCAAGTTAGTCCAGTGGCAATTTCAAAAGAAAATTGACAAACTGAATTTCAAGTATTTCAGCGGCCAGAGAAACGCCGAGAACTTCGCCAAGTTCAAGTCCTACCGGCTCTTGCTCTATCGGAAAAGTTGACGGTTCCCGGTTCCCGGAAAAATGTAGCCGCGACCGCGCTTCGGTCGCGGAATAAAAGGGCTTTTGCCAATCTCCGAGATTAAGCCTTTTTCCCGGCCAGACTTTCCAAAGTCCGCGCCCGGAATCCGAGAACGGTAATTCCCACAACCTCCTTTCTCTTCTCATCATAGCGCACCACCACTCCCTCTCCGATATCGGTCCCCACCGCCGGCCGGGGTTCCCCGATCGAAATATAGAGCACATCGGCTTCCTCGTCATATTCCCAGCCAAGCGTGGGCTTGCCCTCAAAGATCTTTAAGTCTTCCATGCCTTTCCTTCCTGATCCGCGACCGAAGAGCGGTCGCGGCTACATCTCTTTTCGCTAACTGTGAACCGTGGCCCGCGAAATCTTATTCTTTCCGTGAACCGTGAACCATGAACCGTCAACCTCTTCCTACTGATTCACCGCGTCCTGGAACAGCAGCCGCAGGGTGAGGAAGGCATTGATGGCAGTGCGGAAGTTTTTCGGCACTACCTGGAGGATGCGGGCGATGCGCCGGGGGTCCAGGTAAAAGCGGCGGTAGGCCTGCTTGCACATGCGGTGGAGGGTCGCGTCCGGCACGGCGCTCAGGTTGACGCTGATCGAGAAGTAGTCGAGGAAGGTGGTGTCGGTCAGGTCCCGGCCCGAGCTCCGGGCCACCTCGGTGCCGGGGAAGGGGTTGAGGTAGAAGAAGCTGGCCACGTGCAAATCCGAATGAGCCGCGAAGTCCGCGGTCAGCTTCATCTCCGCCTCGGTCTCGGTCGGGAAACCCAGGATGAAATAGCCGGTCGCCACCATGCCCCGCTTCGCCGTCTCGGTGATGGCCCGGTTCACTTTCTCCAGGTCTATCCGCTTGTGGATAATTTCCTGGATGCGCGGGCTGCCCGACTCCACCGCGAACGCGATCCGGTAAAACCCCGCGGCCTGGAACAGGTCCAGCAGCTCGCCGTCCACCCGGTCGCCCCGGAGGCCGTTGGGGAGCGCGATCTTCAGCCCCAGCTTCCGCTCGATCAGCCCCCGCGCGATCGCCTTGGCCCGCGCCAGGTCCAGGTTAAAAGCGTCGTCCACGATCTCCAGCTCTTTGACGCCGTAGCGCTCCTTAAGCATCGTGATCTCTTCGAGCACGTTCTCCGCGCTCCGGGTCCGGAACTTGCGGCCGAAGAGGTTGTGGCAGAAAATGCAGCCGTAGGGGCACCCGCGCGAGGTGAAGACCGCCAGGGTCTTATGCGAGGTCTTGACGATGTTCTCCGAGTTGCGGCCCCAGCGCTTGAAATAGCTCTTCGGGTCCACCAGGTCCCAGGCCGGGGACAGCCGATCAAGATCTTCGAGCGCGGGCCGATTCCCGGTGAAACGCGTCGCCCCGTCCTCCCGGAGGATAAGGCCCCGCACCCCAGGAAGCTCCGCTTTGCCCGCGAAGGCATCCAGCAACTCCCGGGTGGTCTCTTCTCCCTCGCCCACCACCACCACATCTATATTGGGATCGGTCAGCACGGCCTCGCGGTTGGCGGAAGCATAGGGGCCGCCCAGCAGGATCTTGGCCTGGGGCGCCGCCTGGCGCAAGAGCTTGGCCAGGTGATGGACTTCGCGCTGCTCGAAGCTTAACGCGCCGATCCCGATCACCTCGGGCTTCAACTCCGCCGCCCGACGCGCCACCGCCTCGAGTTCCAGCCGGCGGTTCCGGGCGTCCAGGATGGTCACCTCATCGCCCCGCCTCTCCCGCAGGTATTGAGCGATATAGGCCAATCCCAACGGCACCGGCGTGGCGATAATAATCGAGTTGGGACGGATCAATAAGACCTTCATCGTTGATTTCAGGTTAGCAAAATCGGGCCAAGAAGCAAACTTGCCTTGGCTCCTGACTATGGTAAAATAAATTTGTTCTCCGAGCCTGCGATCCTAAAGGGCATCCCAGGGACGCGGGCCGATAGGGTCGGGCGGGAAACGGCCCGGCCTCCCGGACTTGGAAAGGAGACCGAAGATTTTTTCCCTCAAGAATTTTTATCTTCACTCGGTCGGCTGGGGCCTGATCAGTTTATTGACATCTTCCGCTTGGGCCAAGGAACCCGGCCGGCTGAAATTAGCCACCACCACCAGCACGGAGAACTCCGGGCTCCTCGCCTACCTGCTCCCGGACTTTGAAAAACGCTTCGACCTCAAGGTGGACGTGATCGCCGTGGGGACCGGCAAGGCGCTCAAGCTGGCGGAGAACGGGGACGCCGACCTGGTCCTGGTCCACGCGCCCGAGCTGGAAGCGGCCTTGGTCCAGGCCGGTTTCGGAGTCAACCGCCGGGCGGTGATGAAGAACGAATTCGTGATCGTAGGCCCGCCTGCGGACCCGGCCCGGGTCAAAGGCTCCTCCGACGCGGCTAAAGCCATGAGCCAGATCAAGCAGAGCGGCGCGGTCTTTGTCTCCCGGGGCGACTACTCCGGCACCCACCAGAAAGAAAAGGCGCTCTGGGCCTTGGTCCAGGGCCAGCCGGAGAAGAATTACCTGGAGGCGGGGCAGGGCATGGAGGCGGCGCTCTTCATGGCCAATGAAAAGCAGGCTTACACCCTGACCGACCGGGGCACCTACCTGGCGGTGATGGACAAGCTCAACCTCTTGATCCTCTTCGAGCACGACCCGATGCTCGATAACCCTTACAGCGTGATTGCGGTCAATCCCGGCCGCCACCCGCACGTCAATTACCTGGACGCCATGCTCTTCATTGCCTGGCTCACTTCGCCCGAGACCCAGGCCAGGATCGAGACATTCCAAAAGCACGGCCAAGCGCTGTTCCGGCCCGCCGCCGCGCCTCAGCCGGCCCCGGAGTAAAGATCAGGATGGAACTGCTCGGCATCATCTGGGTATCGCTTCGGATCTCGCTCGCGGCCACCACCTTGGCCGCGCTGGCCTCGGTGCCGCTGGGCTTCTGGATCGCGGTCCGCGAGTTCCCGGGCAAGCGGGTCGTGGTCGTGATCCTCAACACCCTCTTCTCCCTGCCCACGGTGGTGGTCGGGCTTTTCGTCTATGGCTTGCTCTCGCATTCCGGCCCGCTGGGTTCGCTTAAACTTCTGTATACGCCCGCCGGCATGACCCTGGGCCAGTGGATCCTGGCCACCCCGGTCATTACTGCGCTAACCTATGCCGCGACCAAGGGGGTGGACGAGCGGGTCCGGCCCACGGCGCTCACCCTGGGGGCCGACGGCTGGCAGGCCGGCCTGATGGTGCTGCGGGAGGCGCGCTACGGGCTTTTGGCCGCGGTGGTGGCCGGCTTCGGCCGGGTCATCTCCGAGGTTGGCGCGGCCATCATGATCGGCGGCAACATCCGGGGCTACACCCGCACCATCACCACCGCCATCGCGCTCGAGACCTCCAAGGGCGAGTTCCAGACCGGCCTGATCCTGGGCGTCATCCTCCTCGCGGTCGCCCTCTCGGTCAACCTCTTTGTCCACGCTTTCTTGCGGGCCAGACCATGAACCCGAACCCCGCCTTCCGCCTGCTCAAGATCCGGCAAGAGATCCCCGGCCGCACCTTGCTCGAGGTGCCGGAGCTGGAATTTCCCACCGGCGAGGTGAGCGCGCTGGTCGGGCCCAACGGCGCGGGCAAGACCACCCTCTTCCGCATCCTGGCCCTGCTCGATCCGCCCTTCGCGGGCGCGCTCGAGTTCATGGGCGAGCCGGCCGCCTTCTCCGGTCCGCGCTGGCTCGAGCTCCGCCGCCGGATCACCCTGGTCCACCAGACGCCGTTCCTGTTCCGCGGCACCGTGTTTCAGAACCTGGCCTTCGGGCTTCGCGTGCGGGGCGAGCCTCAGGCCATTTGGCCGCCGCGGGTGGCCGAGGCGCTCGAGCTGGTGGACCTGGGCGGGTTCCAGGACCGCTTCGTAATCGCGCTTTCCGGCGGCGAAGCCCAGCGGGTGGCGATCGCCCGGGCCCTGGCCGTCCAACCCGAGGTGCTGCTCCTGGACGAGCCTTTCGCCAACGTGGACGCCGGCCGGATCAGCCGGCTCGAAGCCCTGATCAGCGAGATCAACCACCGGCTCGGCGCCACCGTGATCTTCTCCACCCATAACCTGGGCCAGGCCTTCCGCCTCACCTCCCGGGTGGTGACCCTGGTGGCGGGCAAAGTGGCCGAGTTCGGACACGAGAACATTTTTTCCGGCACGGTCGAGGGCGAGGCCGCGGAGCCCTGGATCACGGTCCGGGGCGGGTGGCGGATCAGGATCGGTCCCGGGGTCTCCGGCCGGGTCACCTGCTCGGTGCCGCCGGAGGCCATCGCCTTGCGGCCGGCCGGCGGGCCTGGAGCAAGCGAGTGCAATTGTTTTGAAGGTGAAATCACCCGGATGGAATGCCATAATGGCCGGGTGCGGCTGCGGGTGGACGGCCCGGTCAGCTTTCGCGTCGTGCTGCCGGATCAAGAATTTCAGCGGCAGGGAATTCGACTCGGCGACCGGGTAGTCGTGAGCTTCACTCCCGCCGCAGTCAAGATCTTGGAGGCCAAACCATGATTCCATTTGATGAGGCATTGCAACTGGTCCTGGAGCAGGCGCGGCCGCTGCCGAGTGAGTCGGTGCCGGTGCTGGGCGCTCTGGGCCGGGTGTTGCGGGAGGACCTCCAGGCCCGGCATCCGATCCCGCCCTTTGACCGCTCGGCCATGGACGGCTACGCGGTGCGGGCGGAGGACGTGGCGACGGCGAGCGAGGAGCGGCCGGCGGTGCTGCAAGTGCTGGAAGATGTGCCGGCCGGCCGGCGCGCGAAAAAGCCGGTCGGCCCGGGCCAGGCGGTCCGGATCATGACCGGCGCGGCTCTTCCCCCAGGCGCGGACGCGGTGGTGATGGTCGAGTTTACCAAGGCCGAGGGCCAAGCGGTCAAGGTGCTGAAGCCGGTCCCGCCCGGCGAAAACCTGGTCCTGGCCGGGGAGGACGTGGAGGCGGGCCAGGTGGTGGTCGCCGCCGGCGCGGTCATCGGTCCGGCCGAGATGGGCATGCTGGCCGCGGTGGGGAAGAACAAGGTCAAGGTCTCGCGCCGGCCCCGGGTGGCGGTGATCTCGACCGGCGACGAGATCGTGGAGCCGGGGAAGACCATGAAGCCGGGCCAGATCCGCGACGCCAACGGCTACTCCCTCTTCGGCATGGCCCGGGCCGCGGGCGCAGAAGCCCGGTTCCTCGGCATCGCCCGCGACACCAAAAGCCAGCTCCTCGCCCGGCTCCGGCGCGCGCAGGGCTTTGACCTGGTGGTGCTCTCGGGCGGCGTCTCGGTCGGCGATTACGACCTGGTCCAGGACATCCTCCTGGGCCGGGGCGTGAAGCAGATCTTCTGGAAAGTCGCGATCAAGCCGGGCATGCCCATCTTCGTGGGCAGGCGCGGCCGGCAGGTGGTGTTCGGCCTTCCCGGCAACCCGGTCTCGTGCCTGGTGACCTTCGGCCTCTTCGTGCAACCGCTCCTGGATGCCATGCAGGGCAAGCGCCAGGTCGGCCTGCTCCGGGGACGGGCCCGGCTCGCCGCGGACGTCAAAGTCAAGACCGGCCGGCGCCACTTCCTGCGGGGGGTCCTCGCTTTCCAGGACCTGGAGCCGCGGGTGACCGTGCTCCGCGACCAGCATTCGGGCGTGCTCCGGTCCATGGTGGAGGCCAACGTTTTAGTGGACGTGCCCGCTGATAGCACCGGCCGGCCGGCCGGAACGGAGGTAGAGGTATGGCACCTCGCTTGAAGAAGCTCAGTCACCTGGACCGACGCGGCCAGGCGCGCATGAAGGACGTGGGCAAGAAGCCGGTCACCCGGCGGGAGGCGGTCGCCTCGGCGCGGGTCAAGATGCAGCCGGCCACGGTGCGCGCGCTGAAGACGAACGCGCTCGCCAAGGGCGACGCCCTGGCCGTGGCCCGGGTGGCCGGGATCCTGGCGGCGAAGCGGACCGCGGAGCTGATTCCGCTGTGCCATCCGCTGCCGCTCGACCAGGTGGAGGTGGATTTCGCCTTCGGCCGGAGCGAGGTGCGGATCACGGCGCGGGCGAAAGTCTCGGCCCGGACCGGGGTGGAGATGGAAGCTTTAACCGCGGCCGCGGTGGCGGCGCTCGCGATTTACGACATGGCCAAGGCGATTGACCGGGGCACGGTCATTACAGATCTGCAACTGGAGAAAAAATCCGGCGGCCGCTCCGGGACCTGGGTCCGCGCACCCGGCCGGGAAACGAGGTCGCAGCGTGGGTAAGATCGTCTCCATCAACCTGAGCCGGAAGAAAGGCACGATCAAAAAACCGGTGGCGGAGGCGGAACTGGTCGCCGGCTGGGGAATCTCCGGCGACGCCCATGCTGCGGCGGGGAATAGGCAGGTAAGCCTGCTCATGCAGGAGAGCATAGAGAAACAGAAGCGCCGGATGGAGAAAAATCCGGGGGAAAAGGTGAAGCTTAAGCCGGGGGTGTTCGCCGAGAACCTGACCACCGCGGGCATTGACCTCCTGGCGCTCCGCCTCGGCGATGAGCTAAAGCTGGGGAACGGCTTGCGCCTGCGGGTGTCGAAAATCGGGAAGGAGTGCCACACCCGCTGCGCGATCTACGAGCAGGTCGGGGACTGCGTGATGCCGCGGGAAGGGATTTTCTGCGAGGTGGCGATCGGCGGAAGCGTGCGGGTGGGCGACCGCATCGAGCAGGCGGAGCGGCATGCCTAGTTTCCACTCGCTGCGCATCTCGGTGACCGACCGCTGCAACTTGCGCTGCCAATACTGCATGGGACCCGAGGGCGTGTCCTGGATGCGGCCGGAAGAGATCTTGACCTTTGAAGAAATCGCGCGGGCGGCGGCGGCCGCGGTCGGGCTGGGGGTGAAGAAGCTCCGGATCACCGGGGGCGAGCCGCTGGTGCGCCAGGGGGTTGAAGACCTGGTGGCCATGCTCGCGGCCCTGTCCGGACTCGAGGACCTGGCGCTCACCACCAACGGCGTGATGTTGGCCGGGAAGGCGAAGGGCCTCAAGGCCGCGGGCCTGAAGCGGGTGACGGTGAGCCTGGACACGCTGCGGCCGGAGAGGTTCGAGCGGATCACCGGGCGGGACCGGCTGCCGCAGGTCTGGGCCGGGATGGAGGCGGCGCTGGCCGCGGGCCTGGCGCCCTTGAAGATCAACGTGGTCTTGCTCCGGGGACAGAACGACGACGAAGTCCTGGACTTTGTCCGCCTGGCCGCGGCGCGGCGGATCGAAGTCCGCTTTATCGAGCGCATGCCTTTCCCGGCCAAGGCCGCGGCCCATGAGGGCTGCGGGCTCCCGGTGAGAGAAAGCGAAGTGCAGGCGAAGATCGAGCAAGAATTCGGGCCGCTCCGGCCCATCCCCCGGGAGAACGCCTGGTCCGGCCCGGCCCGGGTCTATGCGGTCCCCGGGAACGGCGGCCGGGTGGGGTTCATCAGCCCGCTCAGCGAGCCGTTCTGCGAGAGCTGCGGCCGGATGCGGCTCACGCCCGAAGGAAAGCTCCGCGCCTGCCTGGCCTCGGAAACGGAGATTGACTTGAAGGGGCCGCTCCGCGCCGGCGCCTCGCCGGAAGAGATCCAGGCGCTCCTTAACCAGGCGCTCGCGGCCAAGCCGCAGCAGCACGCGGCCCATTTCGCCTCGGTCGAGCGGGCCATGTCCCGGATCGGAGGCTGAGGGGTTCCCGCGGATGAGTCGGATTCCTCTTTACCTGGCCCTGGCCGCGGCGCCGCTCCAGCCGGCCCGGCCGCATTACCTGGTGCTCTTCGTCACCTCGCGCTGCAACGCGCGCTGCCGGATGTGCTTCAACTGGGAGACCCTGGAGCGAAACGGCGAAGGCGACCTGGCGCTCTCGGAGCTGCAAAAAATTGCCGGGCACTGGCCGGGTCTGATCCAGCTCACCCTTTCGGGCGGCGAGCCTTTCTTGCGGGATGACCTGGTGGAGGTGGTGGAGGCGTTTGTCCGGCGGGCCGGAGCGCGGCAGGTGAGCATCCCCAGCAACGCGATCCTGACCGAGCGCGTGGTCTCCTTCACCTCGGAAATCCTGCGCCGTTTTCCCGGCCTGCCGCTGAACCTCAATCTCTCGGTGGACGCGATCGGGGACGAGCACGATCGCATCCGGCAAGTGCCGGGCGCGTTCGCGGCCGCGATGCAGACCGCCCAGGGGCTGAGGGCGCTGCGGCGGAAATATCCCAACCTGCGCCTGGGCGCGACCGTGGTGCTGATGAAGCAGAACCACGACCGCATCCTCGAAACCCTCGTCCATCTTGAGCAAGCCTTTCCCTGGGACCGCCTGCAGGTGGAACTCGCCCGCGGCCGGACGCGCGAGCCGGACGCGGCGCAGGCGCCGCTCGCCCGCTACCAGGAGGCGGCGCGGTGGCTGCGGGAACGCGGCCCGGCTTCGGGATCGCTCCTGAGCTATTTGCACCACCGCCTGGCCGGCCGGATGCGGGAGGTCTTGATCCAGACGGTCCACGAAAACCGGATGGTGGTGCCCTGCCGGGCCGGGCAAGAGCTCCTGGTGGTGGAAGCGGACGGCACGGTGCGGCCGTGCGAGGTGCTGCACACGCTCGATCCGGAGGGGCTTCGCGAGCAAGGTCTTGCGGATCTGAGCCTGGGCAATCTCCGGGAGAACGATTATCGCATCACCGAAATCCTCCGCTCGCCCCGCGCCCAAAAGATCCGCGCCGGGATCGTGCGCCGCCGCTGCCACTGCAGCTACGAGTGCGCGCTCTATGCGGGGCTGGTCTTCAATCCCCGGCAGTGGTCCTGGATGATCAAGGCCTGATTTCCGGTTGCGCCCCATCTGCCCAGGACACCCGGGCAGGGCGCGCCCGGCCTCGCCGCGGAAATTGCTTAAACCTCACTCAAGTTCAGCGCCCAAAAACCGATAAGAGAGTCAAAGGACCAAACATGACGGCGATGGTAAAAAACTTGATCGCCCTGGGCGACGGCCTGCGGGTGTGCGTGGAGGTGGAGTCCGCGTCCAGCCAGGGGCTGCGGATTCGCTCGCTGGATTTGCGGCGGACCCGGAATTCACCGCATTTCCCCGCCTCGACCTGGGTGCCCTGGCAAATGCGGGCGCTGTCCCGCCGCTTGACCTTGAAGAGCGAGAAGTTGGAGGTGGTGGACTATGATCCGATCCGGGAACTGGGCCTGTTGCGCACGGCCCCGGTGTTGGCAGAGCCCTGGAAGGAGTATTTTGAGCTGAGCCTGGACCAGGGGTTTCGGATCGTGCTCCGCCGCTTTGCCTTTGACCAGGCCCAGGGCCGCAAGCGGGAAATCGCTTTCGGGCTGAGCCAAGAAGACCTGCTGGAGTTGGTGGACGAGCTGGGTCAGGTGTTGAAAGAGTCGCCGGAGCGGGAGGAACTGGATCCTGCCCTCCGGCAGGCGGCTTAAAATGTGAAATGTGAAGACCTGACCCCCGTTAGGTCAAGCCCAACAGATCCTGCATGGAGTAGAGGCCCGGGGCCTGCTTCACCACCCAGCGGCCGGCGCGCACGGCCCCCCGGGCAAAGGTGTCGCGGCTGGTGGCCCGGTGGATGAGCTCCAGCCGCTCGCCGGTCCCGGCAAACAAGACCGTGTGTTCGCCCACGATGTCGCCGGCGCGGACCGTCTGCATCCCGATTTCCCGGCCCGGCCGCTCTCCGATCATCCCCTCTCGATGCGTGCGCTCCACTTCCTTGAATTTCCAACCGCGCGCTTCAGCCAGGATTTCGCCCAGCCGCACCGCGGTGCCCGAGGGCGCGTCCTTTTTCAGGCGATGGTGAGCCTCGATCACCTCGATATCAAAGCCTTCGCCCAGAACTTCAGCCGCGATCCGAGAGAGGTGGAACATGAGGTTGACGCCCACGCTCATGTTGGGAGCCAGCAGACAGGGGATGGGCCGGGCCAGCTCGGCCAGCCGGGATCGCTCTTCCGGTTGGAACCCGGTGGTGCCGATGACCATGGCGACTTTGGCTTTGGCGCAGGCCTCGACGTGCCCCAGCGTGGCTGGCGGCGCGGTGAAATCAATCACCAATTCGGCCTTAGTGGAATTCAGCAAGGCGCTGAGATCTTCCTGGATCAGCACCTTGAGTTCACCCACTCCGGCCACAAGCCCAGCGTCTTTGCCGAGCGCCGGATGCCCCGGCCGCTCGGTCGCGCCGACAAGCTTGGTTTCTGCATCCGCGGCGACCGCTGCGACCAGCCGCTGACCCATCCTGCCTGAAGCGCCGGTTACTATTACCTTAATCATCGGTCTTTTCACCTCACTGAATTAAGTATGGTGTCCCCCGAATTGAATTCCGCGAATTCCGAGATAGTTGCTACAACAACTTATCAATTTGCTTTTTGAGTTCTTTTTTAAGTTCGCAAATAGGACATTTTTTATCACGCTTCTTACTGCTTCTGCTTGGCTTATTTTTGTTATCAAGAGGTTTATAAAGATGCCATGCCAAACATTCAGCTGCCGGAACTTCGCTGGGATTTTTTATAAACCACACCTTTATTGTGGTGCCCTTAATAATCAGATATTTAGATTTCTTATATGAAGATACTCTGCGCTTGTCCCCGCCCCTTCCAACATAAAGGAACTTATTTCCTTTCTTCCATAAATATATATGTGGACCCTTTCCTTTAATTTTAGATTCTACCCATGATGTAAAATTAGATTCTTTTTTATGCCCATATCCTTCAATATTATGCTTAATTTGGTCTTTGCCTTTGTCTTTGTCTTTGATAAGCCTTTGAAGTTCTTTGCTCGCTGTCTTTTTAATTTGGATATCTAACCCCAACTCGAGCAGTTCTTTTGAGAGCTCCTTAAGGGTGTTCTTCTGCTTATCTCTATATTGATGTGTTCGATATTTATCAGGAAATACCAACTTTAGAATAGGCTTCCTTTCTGATTCAAGCAACTCCTCTAACAGACAATTAAATCTGCCTTTTTTTGATTCTCCTCTTGTCTTCTTCAGCTTGCTTTCTGCCTTTTGTTCATTTTCTGGTTTTGTGGTTTCATTTCGAATTTCTTGTTCTTCCATTTACCTTCTCCTTTTCTAATTCTAATTCTGGGGACACCATACTTAATTCCCCCGGATAATTTTGACCAGTTTCTTGAATATTTCAATGAGTCTTTCCGCGACCGACCTGCCTTCGCCCGCCGTAGCGGGCTTTCAGCCTTCGTAGCCGTAGGCTACTACGGCGAAGTAGGCTCGCGCAGGCGGGAGCGCGGTCGCGGCTACGGCTTTTCACTGTGCACTGTTCACTGAGTACTCTTCACTTTTTCTCGTTCAGGTTCAAGTTCAAGGGAAATAACCTTGACACCATTTCACCTTCCTACCATTCAAGTTCATCCCGCCCAGCATGGAAGCTTATTTTATCTTGACCAGTTCCACCCTCCGGTTCTGGGCTTTGCCCTCATCGGTGCCGTTATCGGCGATGGGCTTGGTGTCGCCGAAACCCTTGGTGACGAGACGATTCGCGTCAATTTTGGAATTGGAGACGAGATAATTCTTGAATTCTGGGGACACCATACTTAATTCCCCCGGATAATTTTGACCAGTTTCTCGATTATTTCAATGAGTTCTTCCGCGACCGAAGAGCGGTCGCGACTACCTTCCCCACCCTTCTCGCGGACTCGAAGGGTGGGCTACAAGAATCTGCGTAATCTGCGAAATCTGCGGATGCTCCTCTTCTTTTCTTCTCCCGACCTACCACCTACGACCTGCGACCTGCCATTCCGTTCACGTTCACGTCAGGATATGAGGCCGAGGTTGGTCATTTCCTGCTCCAGTTGGGGCTGGAACTTTTCCGCCAAAGCAGTCAGGGGCAGGCGGATCTCCCGGGAGCACAGGCCCATTTTATAGGCGGCCCACTTGACCGGGATGGGGTTGGTCTCCAGATACATGCAGCGGTTGAGGGGATGGATCCGGTAGTGAATGGCCTTGGTCCGCTCCCAGTTGCCGGCCAGCCAGGCGTCCCAGATCTCGGCCATCAGGTCGGGCACCACGTTGGCAATGACCGCGATGCCGCCGCGGGCGCCGATGGCGAGCATGGGCAGGAGCAGGAAGTCGTCGCCGGAAAGCAGGGAGATCCGGCCCTCGCACATTTCGATGGTGTCCGCAGTCTGGCGGAGGTTACTGGCCGCGTCCTTGAGAGCGACCACGTTGGGGATCTTGCTCAAGCGGGCCATAGTGGCCGGCTCCAGGTTGACCCCGGTGCGGGACGGCACGTTATAGACCACGATGGGCAGGTTCACCGCCTTGGCCACCGCCTGGAAATGGCGAAAGAGCCCTTCCTGGGTCGGCCGGTTGTAGTAAGGGGTAATGAGGAGGGCGGCGTCGGCTCCGTATTTTTGGGCGTGCTTGGTGAGCGAAATCGCCTCCTCGGTGGAATTGGACCCGGTCCCGGCGATGATCGGCACCTTGCCTTCCGCGGCCTCGATCACGAGCTCAATCACCCGCCGGTGCTCGGGATGAGAGAGGGTCGAGGACTCGCCGGTGGTGCCGCAGGGGACCAGGGCATCGGTCCCGTTCTTGATCTGGAACTGGACCATGCGGCGCAGCGCCTTCTCATCCACTTTGCCTTTGCGAAAGGGAGTGATCAAAGCCACCATCGAACCCTCGAACACCGTCTTTTGTTTCCGTGCCATTATCCGGTCACCTCCACGCGATTGCGTCCGTATTTTTTCGCCTCATACAAGGCATTATCGGCCAGGCGGATTAAATCATCCATCGTGTGAATTTGCGGGTGCGGGTAACAGGCCACCCCCAGGCTGATCGTGATCTTGAGCTGCTTGTCGCCCTCGACCATGGTGAATTCCTCGATCCGCTTGCGGTAGCGCTCGGCCACCACCAGCGCCCCTTTCAAGTCGGTCTCCGGCATCATCAGGCCGAACTCCTCGCCCCCGTAGCGGCCGATGATGTCATTGACCCGCAGGTTCTCGGTCAGGATCTGGGAGATCTCGGCCAGGATGCGGTCGCCGAGGAGGTGGCCGTAGCTGTCGTTGAATTCCTTGAAATGGTCAATGTCCATCATGACAAAGGCGAGCCTGGACTCGTAGCGCTGGGCCCGCTGGAACTCGAGATCAAGTAGCTCCATGAAATAGCGGCGGTTGTAAAGCTTGGTCAAGCCGTCGGTATTGGAGAGTTCCTCCAAGCGCCGGTTGGTCGCCCGCAACTCCTCCTGCAGCGCCTTGATCTTGTAATGCACCCGCACCCGCGCCACCAGCTCGCCCGAATCGAAGGGCTTGGTGATGTAGTCGCTGGCCCCCTGCTCCAGCCCCTTGATCTTGAGCCGGACGTCCTCTTCGCCGGTGAGCATGATCACCGGGATGTCGTTGAACTCCGGCCGCGCCTTTTTCATGCTCAGGAACTTGAACCCGTCAATCCCGGGCATGACCACGTCGCAGAGGATCAGGTCCACGTCCTTGTTGAGCAGGATCTTGAATCCCTCGACCCCGTCGGTGGCCTCGTAGTATTCATCGAAGAGGTTGCTCTCGGTCAGGTGCCGGCGGACTTCCGCGCGCATTTGATCGTTGTCGTCTATGATCAGCACGGATTTTTTCATGGCGGTTTATAATTTAAAAAACTTTAACCCGGGATCAAGGGGTTGTCAAGCAGGTCCACTGGGCCAACGGGCGGGAAAGGGTCCAAGGAAAGCCGGGGACCCGGGCAGAAACCGCTACCGGGTGGCGAAGGAGACGGGCTCGGAAGCACACAGCACCCGGTCGCCTTGCCGCAGCTCGAAGGAGGCGCGGAAGTGGCCGCGTTCGAGGAAGACGGGCATGCGGGCGCGGAAGTGAGCGGACATGCCGGCCGCGGGTTGATCGTCCAAGGGCCGGTAGAGCTTGCGCAGGGGCTGGATCGGCCGGTCGTTGAGGAGGAAGCGGACTTGCATCTCATGGCGCAGCTCCGGCCGGGTGTAGATCTCGGCCCAGAAGTTGAGGGTGACGAAGCCAAGGATCGTTTCATTGGCCAGGTCGCGGGAGCCGTAGCGCACCCGCACCCGGCCGCACTGGGCCGGGCTGTCCGGCTGGGGGGCCACGGTGACCTTGGCCAGGCCCAGGACCGGGAGCGAGTCGGCGCCCTCGCAATCCAGGACCCGGGCTTCGATCCAGTAATCGCCGGCGGCCAGGCCCCCGGCCCGGAACACGGCCGAGCGCGGGCCGGTCGGGGTCAGGGTGTGGCCGTGGCCGGCCTCTGTCCCCGGGCCTTCGCTCTTGTCGTCTTTGAAACGCCAGACCACCTCGGCATCCACCGGCCGGCCGCCCCGGTCGTTCGTCTGGGCGACCAACTTCACTTCCGCGGCCGAGCCGATGCGCAATTCGGGGTTGGAGACGCGGTCCGGGACCACCGTGACCTTTGCCACCGGACAGACCGGACCGGCCGCCGGAGCGGTTGGCTCCACCGCTTCTTTTTTCTTGGAACAATTCCCGAGCAGGAGCACCAGCAGGACCGCCAGCCAGGGACCGCGCGTGAAATAAGTCAGGACCTTCATCGCACCACATCTCCCGGGAACAGAGGCTTGAGAGGATCCCGACCCGGCTGCGAACGGGCGCCGGGATCAGGCGGCCTGGGCCTTTTTGCGCAATTTCTTGACCGCTTTGCGGACCAGGAGGTAGTTGTTCCGATGACCGGGCACCGAGCCCTCGATCAAGAGCAGGTTATCTTCCGGCCGCACCTGCACCACCTTCAGGTTGAGGGTGGTCACTTTTTCATTGCCCATGCGGCCGGCCATCTTCTTGCCCTTGAGCACGCGGCCCGGGGTGGTGGCCGCGCCGATGGAGCCGCCGCCGCGGAAGGTCTCGTGCGAGCCGTGGCTGGCGTCCGCGCCCTTGAAGTGATAGCGCTTCATCACGCCCTGGAAGCCTTTGCCGATGGAGGTGCCGGTCACGTCCACCCAGTCGCCCGCCGAGAAGACCTGCTCTACCCGAAGCTCCTGGCCCAGGGTGTAGCTGTCCGGGTCAGCGGCCGCCACCGCAAACTCCCGCAGGATCTGCTTCGGCGGAGTGTTCGCCTTTTGGGCGTGGCCCACTTCCGGCTTCTTCACCTTCTGCGGCCGCTTGTCCTCAAAACCCAACTGCACCGACGGGTAGCCCTCGCGCTCCCGGCTTTTCACCTGCATGACCCGGCAGGGGCCGACCTGAACTACCGTGACCGGGATCGGCTCTCCCTCCGGGCCGAAGACACTGGTCATTCCGATTTTTTTGCCGATCAGTCCTGAAATCATGGATTCACTCCTGCGCGAGGGGGATTCGAGCCCCGATAGCTTAAGGGTCATTATGATATCAGATATTTTCCAATTGTCAATTGCAACGGCTCTTATCCACCAAGAAGCGCTAAAAGCTCGTTGCCGGAGGCAGGGTCGCTGGAAAAGAGAAGACAAGAGCCCGCCCCGCCTTTGAGGTAGGTTGGCCTGGCTAAATTCTGATCCAGTCGGTTCAGGGTTACTCCACGTTGATCAGAACGCTTGGGTCCGGGGTCAGGGCCAGCGCCTGCGTATGCACTTCCGGATCATAAGGCAGCGCCACCTCCACCAGGATACTTTCGGTGCCATCTACCCGCACCACCAGCTGCGCCACCCCGTCCAAAGCGGTCAAGTCATACCGGCCCGAGCCGGAAATGCCTTCCCCGCCCAAGAGCGTGCCCGCGCCTGATACAATAGTGAATACCACCCCGAACCCCGCCCGGGGCTTGGTCAGATCCTTGGTCAGCTTCACCTGGATCCGAACCGTGTCCCCCTCCGCCACCGTCGCCCCTCCGATC
>Ga0299912_10000188_pt1 | contig 64944 bp, 93 predicted proteins | sample RVTome_2_FD_207667 | JGI IMG/M metagenome (GOLD analysis project Ga0299912, IMG submission 207667) | Soil microbial communities from uranium-contaminated site in the Upper Colorado River Basin, Wyoming, United States - RVT95D214 (version 2) ... | reverse complement strand
ATGTCCAGATGGCAGAAACGCCTGCCACGAGTCCCACCCAAACCCGCAGGTCCCGGACGTAACTTCCGCCCGACAGCACCCCCGTGGTGCGACCCGGGGCGAAGGGGGCCAGCGTGGGGCCACAGGACGGCCGACACCGGTGAGGTCCCTCATCGGCGGCATCCTCGACCGCGCCCCCGTCCCCTACACCTCCGGCCGGCAGAACGCGTTCACCACCCCGGGCAGCGGGGGAGGGGGCCGCACCGCCCAGCTCGCCGCCATGGGCGCGACGGGCACCCTCCATGCGATCGTCTCCTCCCTCGCCTACGACACCGCCGCCGTCGACTGGCACCTGTACCGCACCCCCGCACCAGGCACCCCGGACGGCCAGCGGGAGGAGGTGACCCGCCACCTCGCCCTCGACGTGTGGACCAAACCGAACGACTTCTTCCACCGGCAACTGTTCGTCGAGACGATCCAGCAGCACCTGGACCTGCCCGGTGAGGCGTACTGGGTGGTCGTCAAAGCCGGGTCGATCCCGCTGGAGATGTGGCCGGTCCGCCCGGACCGGATGGAACCCGTCCCCTCCGTGAAGGACTACCTGAAGGGCTGGGTGTACACCGGCCCCGGCGGGGAGAAGGTCCCCCTCGACCTCGACGAGGTCATCCAGCTGCGGCTGCCGGACCCGATGGACCCGTACCGGGGGCTCGGGCCGGTCGGGACGATCCTCGCTGACATCGACTCGGCCCGGTTCGGCGCCGAATGGAACCGGAACTTCTTCCTGAACAGTGCGCAGCCCGGCGGGATCATCAAGGTCGACAAGCGCCTGTCGGACGACGAGTTCAACGAGATGCGCGACCGGTGGCGGCAGCAGCATCAGGGTGTCGCGCAAGCCCACCGGGTCGCGATCCTCGAGCAGGGCGAATGGGTCGACCGCAGCTACAGCGTGAAGGACATGCAGTTCACGGAGCTGCGGAACCTGTCGTCGGAGCGGATCCGGGAGGCGTACCGGTACCCGCTGCCGATGCTCGGGACCGTCGAGAACGTGAACCGGGCCAACGCTGAAGCGGCCCGGGTGATCTATGCGACGGGCTGTCTCGTCCCCCGCCTGGAGCGGATCAAGCTCGCGTTGAACGGGTTCTTCTTGCCCCTGTTCGGGACGACGGGGCGGGGCGTCGAGTTCGACTACGACAGCCCGGTCCCGGAGGACGAGGAGCTGGAGCAGTCCGACCGGACCAGCAAAGCGACCGCGTTCTCGACATACCGGCAGGCCGGTGTGAGCGCCCGGTCCGCGGCGCGGGTCGTGGGTCTGCCTGAGGACCTGGAGATGGACGCCGCCCCGCCCCCGACGGCGGCGCAGCCTCCCCAGGACGGCGGGCCGTCGGTGTCCCCCACTCCGGCGGCCCGCCACCCCCGCGATGACCGTGCGCTGACGATGGCGCTGGCCACCAGCCAGACCCTCGCCGCCGCCGTCCGGACCGCCCTCACGCACAGCGCGCCCGCCCCCCGCCGGCATGCCCGCGACGACACTGGTGCGCCCCGGGCCGCCGCGGTCCTGCCCGAGGCGCCCGGTGACGCCACCCCCGCCGAGCTGCCTACCGGCGCCGGCCCCGACCTGACCCCCGTCCAGGACTCGTGGCAGCAGGCGCTGGACGCCCTGCTCGCCACCTGGGCCGGCTACACCACCGTGCAGAAGACGGCCCTGGTCGAGCAGGTCAGGCAGGCCGTCGCGGCCGGCGACGTCATCGCCCTCACCGGCCTGCACGCCGCGTCCCTCGACGCGGCCGCCGCCCTCGAAGAGGCGATGGTCGCCCTCGCCGCGGATGCTGCCGGGCAGGTCGTCGCGGAGGCCGCAGCGCAGGACGTCACCATCAGCACCGGGACGGTCCAACGGTTCGGTCTCGCCGCGACCGCGCAGGTCGCCGCCGCGTCGCTGACGGCCGGACTGGCCATGTCCGCAGGCAGGGCCGCGCTGCGCTCCTGGGGCCCCGGCTCGACCCCCGACCAGGTCACCACCGTGGTCACCGAGCACCTCGACCTGCTGACGGACGCGCAGGCGGAGGACGTCCTTGGTGGCGCGCTGACGCAGGCGCAGCACGAGGGGCGTCTCGCCACGATCACCGCCGGACCGTCCGCCGCGCTCTACAGCGATGAGGTACTTGACCGGGCGACATGTCCGAATTGTCGGGCTGTGAATCGGAAGTGGCTCGGCAACAGCGACGACCCGCTGCGGCCCTGGCTGCTCACGTACCCGATCCGCGGCTACCTCGACTGCCTCGGCCGGGACCGCTGCCGAGGACAGGTAGTCGCCGTCTGGCGCGGCGGATCCGACTGGCGCAAGTGGGTCGAACTACCCGAGCAGAGAGGTGACGGCTGATGCCTCCCGTGAGCCTGCCCGCGATGCCCCGCCCGGCGACAGCCAGGCCACCAGCACCCCACGCCCGCGCCGCCAGCAAGGACGAGGCGGGCCGGTCGTGGTACCGGATCGAGAACGCCACCGACACCGAGGCGGAGATCTGGATCTACGACACGATCGGCGGCTGGGGTGTCTGGGCGTCGGAGTTCGTCGACGAGCTCCGGGCGATCGACGCGGCCCGGATCACCCTGCACCTGAACTCCCCGGGCGGGGATGTGTTCGACGGGATCGCGATCGCGAGCTCGCTGATCGAGCATCCCGCCACGGTGACGGTGAAGGTCGACGCGCTCGCCGCGTCGATCGCGTCGGTGATCGCCCTGGCCGGGGACCGGATCGTGATGGGCCGCGCCGCCCAGATGATGATCCACAACGCGTCGGCGTTCGCCTGGGGTGAGGCGAAGGACCTGCGGGCGATGGCCGAGCTCCTCGACAAGATCACCGGGGTCATCGCGCAGGTCTACGCCGACCGGACCGGCACCCCGGTCGGGCCGTGGCGGGAGGCGATGGACGCCGAGACCTGGTACACCGCCGAGGAGGCCGTCGAGGCTGGCCTGGCCGACGAGGTCGCCGCCGTCCCGGCCAAGGACGGGGCGAAGGCCCGGGCCGCAGCGGCACGGTGGGACCTGGCGGGGATCCAGGACACGGGCCGGGTCGCGGCGGTCCTGTCCGCACTGCCCGCACCCACCCAGACCCCGGATGGCGACGGGTTCGACGCCGCCTGGGATCCGGCGCTCCTCGCGTCTGCCGTGTCCACCACTGCCGGGTTCGACGCCGCCTGGGACCCCGACACGGTGGCGTCCGCGATCACCGCAAGCGCCACCGAGATGCCCGCCCCACCCGACCCCGACCCCGACCCCGACCCCGACCTGGAGCCCGCCCCGGCCGCGGCCGAGGCGGAGCCCGAGCCGGAGGGCGAGTCGCTCGGGGGTGTGATCCGGCAGGCGATCGCGGCGATGGCCGAGACCGCCCCCGCCGACCCAGCACCAGCCGCGGCCGACGCCGAACCAACAGTGCCCGCGGCGCAGGTCGACGACCCGCCAGCCGAGCCGGCGCCGGTGACCCTCGCCGAGCTGTTCCACCACGCCGTCGCCCTCGCCGCCGACGACGCGCCCGTCCCCACCCCCCCAGTCCCGCGGCCAGCCCCGACCGGCGACCCGGACCTCGACCAGTACCTGATCGACCAGAACGTGTTCATTACGGCTCTAGAGAAAGCGTGGTAAGCCGCATGCCCGCACCGACGGTCGAGCCGAAGCGGCTCACCATCCCCACCAGCGCCGCCGAGCTCGAGGCGATGCTCCAGGACCCCACCCGGATGAAGGACCTGTTCACCACGAACACCGACCAATTCGGGGAGTTCATCTCCAACTATGCGAAGACGGTCCTGGACAAGGACCAGTCCATCGCGACGCAGGTCCGTGAGGAGACGCAGCGGGTCGTGGCGGGCTTCTTGAAGGAGCACCGGCAGGAGGATCTGGTCCGCCCGAGCCTGGCGCCTGGGGACCCGCTGCCGATCCCCGCGCAGCGCAACGCGATCCACAACCCCAAGGCCATGGGCGCGAAGATCGACAACGAGTTCAAGGGCAGCGCGGACTACTTCAAGAGCATCTGGCACCTCTCTCAGCGGGACGCCGTCGCGCAGGCGAGGATCTCCCGGGTCCGGGCCGCGTTCGACTCCACGGTGCCGTCCGAGGGTGGGTTCCTGATCCCGGAGACGCTCCGGGCCGAGCTGCTGCGCGTCGCCCTGGAGACGGCGCTGATCCGGCCCCGCGCCCGCGTCATCCCGATGGAGAGCTTGCGGGTCCCGTTCCCCGCGATCGACGCCACCTCCAACGCCTCCTCGGTGTATGGGGGGATCGTCTGCTACTGGACCGAAGAGGGCGGAGCTCTAACCGCGAGCCAGGCGGCGTTCTCCCGGATCGTCCTCGAAGCGAAGAAGCTGACCGCCTACACCGAGGTCCCCAACGAGCTCATCTCGGACAGCGCGATCAGCTTCGAGGCGTTCATAAACCAAATCTTCCCTGAGGCGTTGGGGTTTTACGAGGACGACGCTTTCATCAACGGCACCGGGGTCGGGATGCCGCTCGGGATGCTCGACGCCGGGAACACGTCCTTGGTGTCGGCGACTGCCGAGACGGGGCAGCCGGCGACCACGGTTGTGTGGGAGAACATCGTGAAGATGTTCGCCCGGATGCTCCCCAGCTCGCTGGGGCGGGCGATCTGGATCGCCAGCATCGACACATTCCCCGCGTTGGCCACGATGGCCCTCTCGGTGGGGACCGGCGGGTCCGCGATCTGGCTGAACAACGGCGTGTCCGGCCCGCCGATGTCCATCCTGGGCCGGCCGGTGTACTTCACGGAGAAGGTTCCGACGCTGGGCACCGCCGGGGACATCTCGTTCGTGGACCCGGGCTTCTACCTGATCGGTGACCGGCAGGTCATGAGTGCGACGTCCAGCCCGCACTACAAGTTCGCCAGCGACCTGACCGCCTACAAGATCATCGAGCGGGTCGACGGCCAGCCCTGGATCAAGTCCCCGATCACCCCCAAGAACGGCGGCAGCACGCTGTCCCCGTTCGTGCAGATCGCGACCCGCTCCTAACGCTCTCGGCCGAGCGTGCTCGGGGCTGTGGCCCGGTCCCGAGCACGCGGTAGGCCCAACCTGGCCGGCATTGAAACCCCGGTCGGAGAGGACAAAGCATCATGCTCGGACTTGGAAGGCTCTACGACGTCGGCCTCGCCCTCGCGCCGGTCGACCTGGGTACCGCGGGTGCGACCGGCAAGCGGATCAGCATGCAGGGCTGCGGGGGGATCGACCTGCTCCTGGTCTACGCCGCGGGCACGGACGGCGACGACCCGGTGCCCAGCCTGCAGCAGCACACCGCCTACACCGGCGGCACGTCGGCGGACCTGGCGACCATGACCACGATCTACCGCAAGGCCGAGACGCTCCTGGACAACGACGAGTCGTGGTCGAAGACGGCCCAGACCGCGGCGGCGATCATGACGGCGGTCGCGGACGACGCGCAGAAGCAGAAGATCTACGTGATCCACGTCCCGTCAACGTCGCTCGCGGACGGGTACACCCACATCTCCGTGAACCAGGCCGACCTGTCCAACAACGCCCAGCTCGCAGCGTTCCTGTACCTGCGGGTCGACCTGGCCAGCCAGCGGACCCCGGCGAACCTGCCCAACCTGCTGCGGCCAGGCGCAGCGAACGCCTGACCGGGAAGGGGTCTCGCAGTGACGACAATGGTTGACCAGACATCCATCCGCAAGGTGATCCTCGGTGAGCGGGTCGTCGGGAAGCTCCAGACGATCGCTGGCGCAGCGACCCACCAGGTGTTCACCGTCGCCGGCGGGCAGGTCCTCATCACCGCGATGTGGGGCGTGACCACGGTCGAGATGGCCGGCGCGAACACCATCAACGTCCAGACCGACCCGACCGTCGGCGACACCGTGGTCATCGCGACCGCGGTCGACCTCGGGACCACGAACACGGCGGCCGGGACGGTCATCGCCGGCCAGGCAGCGACCGCTGCCGCGCCGGCCCTGGTCAAGGGATCCGGGCAGCCGCTCAGCTTCGTGGCCACGACCGGTGAGGTCGAGTCGGTGGCCACGGAGGCCACCGCTGATGGCGCGATCCAGTGGTACTGCACGTATGTGGCGTTGACGACAGGCGCCACGGTCACGGCCTCGGCCTGACCCGAGGGTCACCTCCACGGTCCGGGCGCCGGCGCCTGGGTGACCGGGCCCGGACCGTGGGGGCCAGTCAGCAGCAGTCGACAGGGGGAGAGGGAGGGGGCACCGCCGGGATGTTGTGGACCTGCATGGCGTGCGGGACCAGATTCGCCGTGGGGCTGCCGTGCTGCCCGCACTGCGGTCACCGCCGCCACTTCGAGGAGGGCCAGGGGATGCCGAAGATCACAGCACAGGGTGGGGCGAGTAACGCGCGAGCCGACGACGCCGCCAAGGCCGCGGCCGCTGCGCCAGTGCCGGTCGTCGTGCCGGACCCCGAGCCGGAGCCGACCGCAGTGGTGGTGGCCGACGTGAGCGACCAGGTGGACGGCGCGGACGTCGTGACCTTCACCGTCGGCCCGCCCGACCCCGTGCCGGACTCGGAGCCCGAGGGCGACCCCGGTCCTGAGCCGGAGGCGAAGCTCGCCGTCCCGGCCAGGACCCGCCGCCGATCGACCACGCCCCGGAAGCCCTGACCATCGTGGCCGGCTGGGATGGGCTCCTGTCGATCCTCAAGGAGGCCCGGCAGGAAGGCGAGGCCGACCGGTCCCGGCGGCCCGTGTCCTGCCCTGCCGACGGCACCCTCCTGGTCGCCGGCAAGGGCGGGGTCCAGCAGTGCCCGTTCTGCGGCAACGAACCCTGACCCCAGCCAGCCCGAGCCGTGAGAGGAGGTGACCGGCGATGAGCCTGCCGGTGTACGCGACCCGCGAGCAGGTCAAGGACGCCCTCGACCTGAAAGACACCGCGCGGGCGAACCGGCGCATCGACGACGCCATCACCGCCGCCTCCCGGGACGTGGACCGACTCTGCCACCGCATCTTCTGGCCCCAGACCGGATCCCGGACGTTCGACTGGCCGCACCCCACCCAGGCCACGCCGTGGCTGATCTGGCTCTCCGAGGGTGTCGGGGACCCGCCGATGCCCGACCTCGCGACCCTCACCGGCCTCACCTCGGGCGGCGCGGCGATCCCCACCACCGCGGCGCTCCTGCGCCCCGACGACGGCCCCCCGTACACCCGCCTGGAGATCGACACGTCCACCGCCTACTCCCTCGGTGGCGGGGCGACGTGGCAGCGGGACATCACCGCCACCGGCGTCTGGGCGTACTCGCTCGATTCCGCGGCGGCCGGGGCGCTGGCGGAGGCTCTCGACGCTACAGAGACGGCCGTCGACGTCACCGACTCCGCGACTGTCGGGGTCGGTGACCTGCTGCAGGCCGGGACCGAGCGGATGCTCGTGACCGGTAAGACGATGGCCGACACCACCAGGACCGTGGCAGGTGCAGGGCTGGCCGCGTCGACGGCCGGGCAGACGCTGACCGTCTCCGGTGGGACGTGGTTCGCGGGGGAGACGCTCCTGGTCGAGGCGGAGCGGCTCCTGGTCGACGACGTGGCCGCCACAACGCTGGTGGTGCGCCGCGGCTGGGACGGCACGACGGTCGCCGCGCACGCGTCCGGTGCCGCGATCTACGCCCCCCGGACTCTCACCGTTGTCCGTGCCGCGGCCGGCACCACTGCGGCCACCCACCTGACCGGGGCAACGCTCACCCGGCATTTGCCACCGGCACTGGTCAACCAGTACATCGTCGCCCACGCGTTGGATGCGCTGGCTCAGCAGGCATCCGGGTACGCCCGGACCGTCGGCTCGGGAGACAACGCCCGGCCAGCGTCGGGCCGTGCCCTGTCCGACCTGCGGGACCGCGTGTACGCCGCGCACGGCCGCAAGGCACGGATCGGTGCGATATGAGCGCCGCCACGGTGACCCTGACGGGTCCGATGTTCGATGGCCGCGCCGCCGACGAGGTCGCCGAGATCGCCTGGGATGTGGCCCGCACCGTCGCCGACCAGGCCTCCGCGAACGTCCACCAGTACCTGAACGAGAACATCCAGTACCCGACGCCGTACTACGAGACGCAGATCCTGCGCCGCGACCAGCGACCGGACGCGCACGTCACCGACCGGGGCATCATCTACGGTCCCTGGCTCGAAGGCGTCTCCAAGCGCAACCAGACGACCCGGTTCAAGGGCTACCACTCCTTCCGTGACGCCACCAACCTGGTCGTCGAGCAGATCCCGGCGCTCGCCGCGCCGGTCGTGGCCAGGCACCTGGCGGTGATCCGGTGACCCTGGACGCTGCCGGGTTGCACGCCGCGGTCATCGACCACGCCGCCGCGTTGGGTCTGTTCGACCGGGTCGCCGGCCACGAACCCGCCAACGCCCCCGGCCGGGGCCTGTCCTGCGCCGTCTGGGTCGACGACCTGCGAGCGATCCCCCGCCGGTCCGGCCTCGCCACCACCAGCGCCCGGCTCGCGTTCCTCGCCCGCATCTTCCGGCCCCTCCCGGCGATCGTCGACGGGGACCGCGTGGACCCGGAGATCCTCGCCGCAGCGAGCGCCCTGATCGGCTCGGTCATCGGCGACCTCGACCTCGGCGCGAGCGTGGAGGTCGACGTGCTCGGAGCCCACGGCCCACCCATCGCCGCCAAGCCCGGGTACCTGACCCAGGACGACACCGTCTACCGGGTGATCGACGTGACCGTCCCGCTGATCGTGGACAATTTATGGCCCCAGGTGAGGTAAGGATGGAGGGTAAAATGTTGTCCATGACATATGAGCGCACACCCGAAATCCGGGCCAAGAATCGAACGGCAATGCTTGGGCGCAAGCTGTCGCCAGAGACTATTGCGAAGCGTGAAGCAACTCGCCGCGCGAACGGCACTCGCGAGAAGCACGGCCATGGCAAGCACGGGCAGGATCGAACACCTACGTATAACACGTGGACCAGCATGATCCAACGCTGCACCAACCCCGCGAATCCTGCGTGGAAGCACTACGGCGCACGGGGCATCAAGGTGTGCCTACGTTGGTTCGATTTTGCGACCTTCCTGGCAGATATGGGGGAGCGCTGTGAAGGTACGACGCTCGACCGCATCGACAACGACGGCGACTATGAGCCCGGTAATTGCCGGTGGGCGACCTGGGATGAGCAGGCGCTGAACAAGCGCCGAAGCAGCTACTACGACAGGCCTGCACGCGAGAACGAATGCGGACACCCAGATAGGTGCCACAAGGCGCGCGGAATGTGCGCGGCATGTTACGTGAGATGGCGTACGGGTGCACAAAAGCGCGAGCCTGCTCCTGCCAACTCGTGTGGACATCCAGAGCGCCCGCCACATGCGCTCGGAAAGTGCCGGCAGTGCTACAAGCGGGACGTGGCGCGGAGTTACCGAGCCCGCAGAACAGGAGGCTGACGGATGGCAAAGGAATCCGCGCTCGGCGACAACTTCTACGCCGCCGGCGTCGACCTGTCCGGAGACACCCAGCAGTTGCGCCGTGTCTCCGGCGGGCCAGCGAAGCTGTTCGACACCACCGGCCTGAACAAGGACGCGCACGAGCGGATCGGCGGCGGCCGGGACGGCGCCATGGCCTGGACCAGCTTCTTCAACCCGGCAGCCGGTCAGGAGCACGCGCTCCTCTCGACGCTGCCCACCACGGACGTGCACCTCATGTACTGCCGGGGCACCACCCTCGGCAACCCCGCAGCCGCGATGATCGGCAAGCAGACCAACTACGACCCGGACCGCAGCCGGGAAGGGGAACTGCTCCTGGCCGTCGACGCCGTCGCGAACGGGTACGGCCTCGAATGGGGCCGGCTGCTGACCGCCGGGAAGCGGACCGACACTGCAGCCACGGACGGCACTTCAGTCGATCTCACCGATGTCACCACGGCGTTCGGGTGGCAGGCGTACGTGCAGGTGTTCTCCGTGGCCGGCACGTCGGTCACGGTCGCCCTGGAGGACTCCGCGTCCGCGGGCAGCGGGTTCGCGGCCCTGACCGGTGCCGCGTTCACCGCGGTTGCTGCGCCGGGCCCCGGCTGGCAGCGGCTGGCCGGTGCCCGGGACGCCACGGTCCGCCGGTACGTCCGCGCCGTCACTACCGGCACCTTCACCTCCGCAGTGTTCGCGGTCATGTTCGCCCGCAACGTCACAGAGGTGGCGTTCTGATGACCGTACCCAGCCCGGAAGGGCAGCGGATCCAGCCGCTGCTGCCAGCGGCGGCGATGCAGACCTACCAGGTCGTCTCACCCCTGACCACCCACTGGCGGGCCGCGACCTGCCAGGAGGTCGGCTGCGAGCATCACGAGCGCGGGTGGGCCACCACCGTCCTGCCCGGCTCCCTCGAGGAGGGCACGATCCGGTCCTCTGGCCGGCGGTGGGTGGTCGAGGAGCGGACCGAGGACGGGTTCCTGCGGTTCACCTTCCCGCCGGGGCAGCCGTGCTTCCGTGCGTCGACGCACCGGGTGCTGCTGGACCGGCAGGAGCTGTTCCTGCGCCGCGGCGGGGACTGGCGCGGCAACCCGACCGGTGAGGTCTACCGGCACACCCGCCCGGACGACTGGATCGACGACTTCGGGACCCATCAGCAGCGCATCGCCGACCAGATCCAGAGAGGGTGACCAGCTTTGGCCAAACAGTCCGGTTTGTCGTGGACGACGCTGACAGTTGATGATTCGACGGGCACGTCCGCCACCGACGTCCGCAACGACATCACGAACTTCCAGTTCGCCACGCCGCGCGGGGTGCAGGACACCACGGGCCTCGACAAGGCCGCGATGGAGCGGCTCCTGCTCCTGGCCGACTTCTCCTCGACGCTGAACGGCGTCTTCAACGCCGCCCTGTCCCACCTGGTGTTCTCCACGATCCCCACCACGTCCGTGTCGCGGACGTGCATCTGGACGATCGCGTCGAAGACGATGACCGCCGAGCAGATCCTCACCGACTACCCGCTGACCCGGTCGGCGTCCGCGGAGCTCACGTTCGCGGTGCCGGGGGCCCTGTCCAACGGCACCGCGCCGACCTGGACGTGACCGCCGCCGTGGGCCATCAGATCTCCCGCCGCGTCTTCAAGCTGGTGTTCGCCGACGACACGGAGCTCGCCGGGGCGCAGGTGCGGATGCGGTCCCTGTCCGTCGATGACCTCCTGACCCTCACCGAGGCTGTCGATGCAGCCGCTCACGCCACCGGCCAGGCCGAGCAGATCCGGCAGCTCGCCCCCGTCCTGGATGTGATGGCCGGCGGGCTCCTCGACTGGAACCTCACCGACGGAGGCGACCCGATCCCCGCCACTCGGGCCGGGCTGGGCCTGCTGGAGATCCCGGACGTGACCCGTCTGGCCAGGGAATGGATGACCGCCGCGGCGGGTGTCCCCGACCCTTTGGGCGGTCCCTCGACTCCTGGGCCGACTGCCCCGGAGGTGTCACTGCCGATGGAGTCCCTGCCGGTAAGCCCGCCGAGCTGAGCCGGGCGCAGGCGATCCTCGCGCTCTGCGACCGGTTCCACGTCCTGCCGTCCGCGGTCCTCGCCGAGGACGCGGAGCTGCTGCAGCTGATCCGCATCGAGAACCGCGGCCAGCCCGACCTGTCGGAGGGAGGTGACCCAGGAGGGTGAGCGACAGCAACGAGATCGAGATCGTCGTCCGCGGCCGCGACGACTCCGGCACCGCGCTCGCGGCGGCGGATGCGAAGGCCAAGAAGTTCAAGGGCGACGTCGAGCGGATGCTCAACGAGCTCAACGCGAAGAAGCTGCGGATCGACGCCGACGTCATCGCCGCCGAGCAGAAGCTGACCAAGCTCCGCGAGCAGGCCAAGACGGCGACCGGCGACGCGAAAATCAAGATCGACGCCGACATCGCCGCAGCCGACGCAAAGCTGAAAGTGATGCGCGACCAGGCCGACGACCTGGCCAAACGGCAGACCGTGATCCGGGTCCAGGTGGACGCCGACATCGCGGCCGCGCAGCAGAAACTCGCCGACCTGAAGACCGCCGCCGCCGACGCGGCCGGTGACGTGAAGGTCAAGGCCGACGCCGACGTCACAGCCGCCGAAGCCAAGCTGGCGGACCTGCAACGCCTCGCGGACCGCATCGACGGCAAGACCGTCAACATCGACGCCGACGTCGACAAGGCCAAGGCCGAGTCCGGCCTCCACCAGCTCGAGGATGCGGCCAGCAAGTCCGGCATGGCCTCGAGCGCATCGTTCTCCCGGAACTTCTCGTCCGGGCTGATGCCCGGGCTGATCGCCGCCGGGGCGCTGCTGTCCGGGCCGCTGATCGCTGCGGTCGCCGGGGCGATCACCGCCGGTGGGGTCGTCGGCGTCGCCGGACTCGGCGGGTACCTGCAGAAGGGGGACCCGGCCGTCGAGAAGGCCGGCACCAGCCTGGGCCGCACTTTCGTCAACGGGTTCGAGCAGGCATCCGCCGGGCTCGCCGGGCCGGTCGCGCACGCCCTGGACATGGTCAAGGCCGGGCTGGTGCGGGACCTGCCGCAGATCCGGAAAGCGTTCGACACGGTCGGCCAGTTCATCGCCCCCCTGACTGAGGGTTTCATCGGCCTGGCGCACAACGCCTTGCCTGGGTTCGTCCACATGCTGCAGGCCGCCGGTCCGGTCATCGACGTGATCGCGAAGAACCTGCCCGTCCTGGGCTCCGAGATCGGCAACCTGTTGGCCACCTTCGGGAATTTGGGCCCCGAGGTGGCGATGGCCCTGGACGATGTGATGGCCGTCGTTATCGGCCTGATCGAGGTGTTCCGGCGGGTAGCGATCGCCGGCGCCGGGATGACGGACATCTTCCACGGCGACGTCAGCAAGGGCCTGAAGCTGCTGCAGGACGCCCTCGACCCGACGAAGGTCGCCGCCGACGGTGTCACCGGCTCCAGCGCTGACCTTGCCCGGTCGTTCACGAACCTCGACGGCGCCGCGAAGGCCGTGAAGAAGAGCATGCGGCAGCTGGCGGACGAGCTGCTGGAGCAGCGCGCCGACCAGCGCGGCTACGAGGCTGCGATCGACGCCGCCACGGAGGCGCTGAAACGTAACGGCCGGACGTTGAACGTGCACACGGCGAAGGGCCGGGAGAACCAGGCAGCCCTGGACGACATCGCCTCCTCGGCGCTGCGGTGGCGGGATGCCGTGGCGAAGGCGGGCGGGTCTCAGGCGGCGCAGAACCGGATCCTGGAAACCGCCCGGGACCGGCTGATGAAGACGGCCCGGCAGATGGGCTTGACGGCCGGGCAGGCCCGGAACTTGGCCAACGCGCTGCTGGGGATCCCCCGGTCCATCACGGTCACGGTCACGACCCGGTACCGGCAGGACCGGCAGTCGACGTACAACCAGCAGGTCCCGTACTCGGCCCGCAACGCCCAGGCGCACGGCGGGATCGTCGGCGGGGTCGGGCGGGCGGCGGAGGGCGGGCCCCGCAACGGGTGGACCGACCTGGCCGAGCAGGGCCGGGAGCTCGTCGAGATCCCCGCCGGCGCGGGGCCGGTCGCTCTCCCGGCCGGGTCGCGGGTGTGGTCCAACCCGGACACCGAGCGGATGCTCGCCGGTGCCGGCCGGGCGGGCGCTGGCTTGGTCCAGCTGAACGTGTACGCGCCGATCGGCAGCCAGTCCCAGCTCGAGGACTGGCTCCAGCAGGCCGTCAACAACCTGAAACGGAAGGGCCGACTGTGACCGCCACCATGCATGTCAGGGGGCCCGGCCGCCGGGACGTCGCCGAGGCCCTCGCCACAGCCCACGCCGGGGGAGTAGCCCTCGCCGTCCGCAACCGGGTCGAGATGTTCGGGTACGGGATCCTCCTCGTCGGCCGGCAGATCATCCCTTTCCACAATCTGATCACCACGGCGGGGGACCAGTACTACACGCAGATGGCGATCGCCGGGGTGTCTCCGGCGAACCCGGCCGCACCGACCAAGGTCACCGGGATGAAACTCGGCACGGGCACCACGGCGGTCGCCAAGTCCGGTGCCGGCGGCGCGCTGGTCACCTACCTGTCGGCGAGCAACGCCGCGTTCGACGCGAGCTTCCCGACAGCGACGGCGGTGACCGGGACCGACGCGGGCTGGCAGGCCACCTACCAGGTCACCTGGGCCGCAGGGGTCGCAACGAACTCCGCGATCTCCGAGATCGTGATCGTCAACGACTCCGCCACCAACGCCACGAGCACGGCCGCCAACACGATCGCCCGCGCGCTGATCAGTCCGGCCGCGGATAAGACCGCCGACCTGGCCGCCACAGCCCTGTGGCACCACGTGCTCCTCGGGGCCTGACCTGACATGGCGCTGACCAGCGGGCTGCGATGGGAACTGGGGGCCGGCCTGTCCGACCCCTGGGCCGCACGCGACGCGATGGTCTGGGGCGTCGACCAGCCCACCGCCAGCAACACCGGCATCCTGTCCACGGCCCTGTACAACCCCACCCGCACCTCCCACTCGGGCACCTTCACCGTCCCGTCGGGGGCGCAGTCCTACGACTCCCACGACTTCCACGGCCAGGTGATCGTTAACACATCCGGGCTTAAGTACTTCCGCAACTGCGGGTTCTACGGCAACGCCGCCCCCACCAGCTCCCAGGGCCTGCTGACGTGCACCAGCGGCAGCGCCGCGAACATCGTCGTCGAGGACTCCCTCTTCCAGGCAGAGACCCCCGACCAGAGCCTCGACGCCATCCTCGGCCACCACTTCGTGGCCCGCCGCTGCCGGGTCCGCCACTGCGTCGACGGGTTCGGCGTCTTCAACACCTCCTCCCCGACCGGGGCGCTCGGCGTGACGATCGAGATGTGCTACATCGCCGACCACGCGTTCTTCTACCCGGCCGCGGGCCACACTGACGGGTCGCACTGTGACGGGGTGCAGATCCAGGGCGGCGCCGGGATGGTCCTGCGCGGCAACTACTTCACGGGGATCATCGACACGAGCGTCGGGGATTCGCCGTGGTCGCGGGTCGGTGAGGCGGGGCACAGGGGCACGTCCTGCCTGATGATCACCCCGAACGTGGGTGCGATCACCGGGATGACGATCTCCAAGAACTGGTTCTACGGCGGCGAGATCGGTAGCAACGCGGCCAAGGCCACGAACGCGGGGAACAACCTCGGGTCCTGGACCAGCAACCGTTTCGGCCGTAACCAGTACAACACCGGGCACACCATCGACATCAAGACCGGCGCCTTCTACACCGCGTCCGGGAACGTCTACGACGACACCGGCACCCCGGTCACGATCCGGGTGTACGGATGAGCCTGAAGACGTTCACCTTCGAGGGCGGCTCCGACGGCGTCGGGATCACCACCTCCGACACCGGGTCCGGTGACCAGCTCTCCGAGGTCGTCCCCGGGTCCGGCGGGACCATCACCTACTCGACGACCACGCCGATGCACGGGGCGCTCGGCGGCGAACTGACCCAGGCGACAGCGGCGACGTCCTGCTACCTGTCGATGGACGACACCGGCGCGACCGACTTCAGTGTCCGGTTCTACCTGCGGTTGACCGGCCTTCCGGACGCCACCGTCCAGTTCCCGGTGGGGCTCCGATCGTCCGGTAACAGCCACATCCTGCGGCTACAGCTGCGGTCCACGGGGCTGATGGAGATCGTCGGCGCATCAACGCTCGACACCTCGTCCGTGGCGCTCACCACAGGCGTCTGGTACCGGATCAGCTTCTACGGCACCGGCCTCAATGGCAGCAGCGGGTCGGCGACGTACAAGCTGTACACCGGCGACTCGGCCACCCCGGACGACACCCTGACCGTGTCGTCGTTCACCACCGCCGCGGACGCGACCCGCGTCCGGTTCGGCAAAGGGTCCTCGGCGACGCTCGCCACGTGGCGGATCGACGACATCGCCACCAACCTCGGATCCGCCACCGAGATCGGGATCCCGTCCCTGCTGTGGGAGATCACCGACAGCATCGGCGTCACCGACCCCGGTATCGAGACGTCGATCCTGATCGAGGGCACCGACAGTCTCGGTCTGACCGATGACCTGACGTTCACCCTCCCGGAGACCGTGCCCATCCCTGAGGGGACGGCCGCCACCTACCAGGTGCTGGTCGACTGGGCCGGCGACGGGAGCTTCGGTGGGGTCGGCGACGACGTCACCGCCCGGACCCTGGGCTCCCGGCATGCGGTGTCCATCCAGGGCGGGCGGAACAGCCCGTCGCGGGCCGTCGACGACTGCTCCGCCGGGGAAGCCCAGTTCGTCCTGCAGAACTCCAGCCGGGATTACAGCCCGGAGAACGGGTCCAGCCCCCTGGCTGGTCTCCTCGGCCCGGGCCGGGAGGTCGCCGTCCGCGCCACCTTCGGGACCAGCGTCTACAACCTGTTCCGCGGCAACCTCGACGACTACACCGTGCGGCCGTCGCTGGGGGACCGGTCGGTTGAGCTGACCTGCCTGGACGGTCTCGGCCGTCTCGCGCAGGTCACCATCTCCACCCCCCTGTACCGGGGCGTGTCCACCGGGCAGGCCATCGGCTATGTCCTCGACGTGGCGGGCTGGCCCGCCGGACTGCGGGACCTGGACGCCGGGCACACGGCGATCGCCTGGTGGTGGGAGGAGGGCACCACCGCGCTGGATGCGCTCCGCCGCCTGGTCCGCGCTGAGGGGCCACCCGCGCTGATAGCGGTCGACGGGACCGGGCAGTTGGTGTTCCGGGACCGCACCCACCGGTACCTGCGTGACCGGTCGAGGTATGCGCAGGCCGTGCTCGCGGGCGGCGGCGATGAACCTCAAGCCCTGGACTCCGGGTTCACCTACGACGCGGGATGGCGGGCCCTGGCCAACCGCGTCGAGATCACCTCCCAGGTCCGGGCGTGCACCGGCCTGCCCGAGCAGATCTGGTCCTCCGACACCCAGTTCACCCTCGCGGACGGGGAGACGGTCCAGATCGTCGCCTCCAGCAGCGACCCGTTCCTGGCCGCGATCACCCCCACTGACCCGACGGACTTCACCCTGTCCTCCGGCGGGGGAGTGGTCGCCACCCTGTCCCGCACCTCCGGAGCCGCGGTCACCATCTCCGTGACCGCCACGTCCGGGGCGGCCACCGTCGCCTCGATGGCGTTGCGTGCCAGCCCCGTCCGGGTCGCCACCACCATCCAGACCGTCGTCGAGGACACCGCCTCGGTCGACACCTACGGGCCCCGCTCCTACACGCGGGAAGTCCCCTGGGTCAACGCCAACGACGCTGCCGCGATTGCGAACATCATCACCACCTACTACGCCGACCGACTCCCGATGATCACCTTCAAGGTGAGCGGGAACACGGCCCGCCTGGCCGAGCAGCTGGAACGGGCACTGTCCGACCAGGTCACCGTCAGCGAGGACCAGTCCGGCGTCAACGGCTCCTTCTTCATCGAGCGGATCGCCCACGAGATCGCCGCCGGCCCGGCACATGTCACGACGTTCACCGCCGAGCAGGCCCCCGCGCAGATCACGAACCCGTTCAGGTTCGACGTCGAGGGTGCCGGGTTCAACCAGGGCTTGCTCGCGAAATCGGCGACGGTCGTCACCCCACTATTCGTGTTCGACACCGACGGGCAGGGATTCAATGACGGCCTATTCGCCAGCTGACCGGGCGGCCGCCTACGCCAATTGGGGCAGGTGGATAGCGGACTGTCCGGACGGGTGCGGCAACGCGGAGAAACTCGACCCGGGCCAGGATGCCTACGCGTGCAGCAACTGCGGGAAGGTCGCCCTCGTCTCATGGCCGGACGATGCGGCCCGGATCTGGCAGGCGCTCGCAGTCAGGGTGGCACCGCAGCACCGGAACTGGTTCCCGGCCGGGCATCCGCTCGCGCTGGCGGCCGGGGCCCCGCACGGGCAGCGGGTTGAGGACCTGATGGCGGAGACGTTCGAGCATGAAGGAGTTGTGGCGTAATGGCATGGACCGCGCCGATGACGGCGGTAGCGAACAGCGCGTTCACGGCCGCGCAATTTAATACCTACGTCCGGGACAACTTGAACTGCACGGCCCCGGCCAAAGCCACGGCCGCATCCCAGATTTTCGTCGCGACCGGCGTCAATTCGATCGCGGCCCGGACCATCACCGGGCACAGTGTCGAGGCGGGGGAGTCGACGACAAGCACCAGCTTCGTGGACCTGACGACTACCGGGCCGCAGGTCACCGTGACCACCGGGCCGTCCGCGCTGGTCTTCATGACGTCCCGGATCGCCAACTCCGGCGGCCTGTCCTCCTACATGGGTCACGCCGTGTCCGGGGCCACGACGATCGCGGCGGCGGCGACCAGCGCGCTGATCGCCGACCCGGGTGCGTCGAACCTGGTCCGGTCCACCGCGCTGTCCTTCAGGTCGGGGGACCTGACCCCCGGGTCGAACACGTTCACCGCGAAGTATCAGGTCGATGGTGGGACGGGGACGTTCGCGTTCCGCCGCATCGTCGTCATTCCACTCTGAGAGGGGGGGCCGCATGTCCGCGTCGGATGCGCTGCGGATCGCCGCAGCCGAGGTCGGCACCACCGAGTCCCCGCCGGGCTCGAACAGGGTCGGCTACTGGTCGGTGCTGCCCGAGTTCCAGGGCGGCTCCTGGTGCGGCGCGTTCGTCTGGTGGGTCCTGGCCAAGGTCCATGCGACACCGGACTGGACGACCGTCCGCCGGTTCGTCTACACCCCGGCCGGGATCGCTGACGCCCGCGCGCACGGCGCGTTCTACACCAGCCGCCCGGCGGCCGGGGACGTCGTCTGGTTCAACTTCGACGCCGACCCTGGCCCGGAGCATGTCGCGTTCGTCCGCTCGGCCGCAGCGTGGGACGCCGGGTTCGTCGACACCATCGAGGGCAACACGTCCCTGACCGGGTCGCAGTCAAATGGCGGTGAGGTGATGGCCCGCCGCCGCCCCCGATCCCTGATCATCGGCTTCGGCCGGATCGACTACACCCCCAAGCCGGCCGTCACCTCACCCATGGGAGAAGCAGTGGACCTGTACGAGACCCCTGACGGCCGCGTCTGGGACATCGGAGCCTCCGGGAAGCGGTACGTCACCCACCCGGACACTGTGGCCGCCTACGCCGGCAAGGGGGGGAAGGTTCAGCCGATCACCGCCAAGGGTGCCGATGCGGTGCCCACGATCCCGGCGTGGTTGAGGTCTCCGACCCCGCCCGCAGCGACGGTCGACGTCGCCGCGCTCGCTGCGGCGATCGCACCCCACCTGCCCTCATCCGTGGACCCGGCGGCTGTCGCCCATCAGGTCCTCCTCGAGCTCCGTACCGGACTACCCGCCACCTGACACCGCTGCCGCCAGCCGGGCCGGGGGGCCCACCAACCCCTGCCGAGGACATCGTGATATCAGACCTGGTACCCATCATCCTGTCGATCGTCGGCCCTGGAGGGCTCGCGATCGAGATCGCCCGCCGAGACAGGCGGACGACGCGACGGGATGCCACCGCCGTGCGTGTCGCCCGGGTCGCCGCCGACGCGGCGACGGAGGCTGCCGCGTCGACCAGGCCCATCAACAACGGTTTCGCCGCCCGGACCAGTGGGGACCTGCGGACGCTCTTGGATCAGATGGCCGAGCAGGCGAGGGCATCGGCCCGGATCGAGCAACGTCAGATCGAGCAGGCGGCGATTTCCGGGCGGACCGTGGCCCGCCTGGACCACACGATCGCCCGGCTCGACGCGCACCTCGACCCCACCGGCCCGCACGAAGAGGCCAAGCGGTGACATCGGGCGCTGTGGCGATCGTCGTCACCCTGATCCTCGGGTTGTCGGCGTCCACCATCACCCCGCTGCTCCTGGCCTGGCTGACCAACCGGGCGCGGCGGCGGGAACGCGCTGAGGATAAGGCCGAACGCGAAACAGTCATCGAGGCTGCTAGGCGCTCGACCGAGGTTGTGCAGGGCCGGCTGAATGAGGTTCACACCATCGTCAATTCCCAGCGCACAGAGATGCGGCAGTACATCGCCACACTGACCGAGACACTGCGGGCGGCCGGTATCGGGGTCCCGAACGATCCGAGTCTCGATCCCGCCGATCCATCGAAGGACTGAGAGAACAAGGAGCACCTGATGTCCCAGCCCAGCACCAGCCGTCCGGTCGTGTCGTGGCCGTGGTGGCGTGACCTCGCCGACCGGCTAATCCGCCAGGGCCTGCAAGCTGGCGCACCGGTCCTGGCCGCGGTCACGCTCGCGGCCGGGCACGTCGACCTCCGCGCCACAGCGGTCACGATGGGCGGTGTCCTGACGTTCACCACCATCAAGGGCCTGCTCAACGCTCTGCGGGATGTGCCGCCCGTTACCGGCGGGGGAGTGGCACCCGTCCTATGGTCGAGAGCGTTGCCGGCGTTCGCTGGGGTCGTGCTGGGGTTCCTGCCGACCGAGTTCGCGGGGATGCTCGCCGTGGACTGGCTGGCCGTCCTGGTCGCTGCTACCGCCGCCGCTGGTACTGCGGTGGTCACCTCATACCTGTCGCCGACCGTCCCGGCCCTGGCGGGTCGCGCCGGTGTCACCCTCGCCACCTGAAAGAGAGAGGCTAGTCCGATGGGACAGCGGATCACGATCCACCCGGTCCGGACCGGGACCATCTCCTACGGGGAGGGTCACCTCTTCGAGCTGGCGGACATCCCTGAGGCGTCCCGGCCAGCGGTGATCGCTGCCAGCACCGCCGTGGCCGCACTGGAGGTCGGGACTGCCACGGCGGTCGCATCGTCTGTCGCTGCGGAGGCGGTAGCTAGAGACGCCGCGATCGCCGTCCAGGCGGCAACCGACTCGGGCACGTATGTGCGGAAGGCGTCGAAGTTCCGGGCGCTGAGCCAGCACTCATTGGTGCCGGTCGCCGCCGCAGCGACGATCTCCGCCACGAGCACGCAGACGCTGGCCAAGCTGTGGCCGTCCGCAGACGCCACAGCCGGTGCTGGGACTGTCGACGGGACATACGCCTACAGCGGGTACGGCGTCGCCCAGTTCGGCACCACGGGCACTCGACCGACAATGGTCTCGGCGAACGCGCTGAGCCCGTCTGCGGCTCTCGTGTCGCCGCTCAAGGTCTCCTTCATGCTCGACGGGATCGCCTTCGAGGTCCGCGCACGGAATGCCAACGGCAAGTACCGGGTCTGGGTCGATGACCAGCTCGTGTCGGAGACGGCTGTTTCTCTGGTCAACGACGGGACTGACGGATACACGCTGGTCACGCTGGCCGATAAGCGCCCCCGGCGGATCGACCTAGAGCTGTACAACGTCCCGTTCGGCGGCATCGTCACCGCAGCCACGGACTCCGTCTGGTCGGCGCCGCTACGCGGGCCGAGGACGATCTTCGTCGGTGACTCCTTCGCCGAGGGGACCGGTAGCCCGAACACGGGCGCCGACTGCCTGGTGCGGGCATTCGGTCATGCCCTCGGCTGGGATGAGGTCGTTGCCTCCCCGATCGGCGGGACCGGATACCTGAACCCCGGGTCATACGTGAAATACCGGGATCGGCTGGCCGCCGACGTCATCGCCTACGCGCCGGAGGTTGTGGTCTGGTCCGGCGGGATCAACGACAGCCCGGTCACCAACCCCGCGTGGACCGCGGCCGCTGTCGGCGCCGAAGCTTCCGCGTGCTTCGCGGCCGTCACCGCGGCACTCCCCAACGCGCTGCAAATCGTCAACGGGACCTGGTACCACAACGGGCCCGAGTCCTGGCCCGTCTGGATTATCCCCCTCCGGGATGCCGTCAGGGCCGCGGCGCTGGCCGCTGGATGCCTGTTCGTCGACCTGCTGGAGATGCCGCTCGGGCACGCCGCCGTCTCGACCACAACCTCCTCCGGGGCATCGGCCGGGGCAACGACCATCGCGGGATTGGCGGCCCCAATCCCCGCCGGATCCACGGTGTCGATCAACAACATCGACCGCCGGGTCATCACGAGCCGGTCCGGGACCGGCCCCTACACAATCACCGTCCCGGCCCTGACAACCGCAGTCCCCGCTACCCCCGTGACCATCGCGACGGTCGGGCCCGCGCTCTGGTCCGGAACCGGCCGCGTTGGTGCCACGACGGGCGCGGGCAACTCTGACCTCTACGTTTCCACTGATGGGGTCCACCCATCGCAGGCAGGACACAACGCGATCGGGACCGCAGCGGGACGTCTCCTACTGGCGCAACTCGGAATCCGCTGACCCACCGCCCATAACGGCGGGAAGCTGACCGAGCGTCTTCCCTGCACCCGCATACCCTGGAGCTCCACCCCACCCCCGTACGCCAGCCCAGCCCTAGGTCGTGACGCCCCCATGCCCGCCGCCGGTCAGGTCCGCCACCCCGCACCCAAGCCCCAGACGGCCCAACGGATCCGGCGCGCACTGGCCACCCGCACCGGGTACACCGCAGCAGTCACCGCCGGGGGACTGGTCCTGGCATGGTGGGCGTCCACCGGCCCCTGGTCGGTCCTCCCCGTCACCGTCCTCGCGGCCGTGCTGGCGGGGTCCATGTGGGTCGCCGGTTGGACGGCGCGGGGCCTGTAGCTACCGTGACCGGTGCAGCACCCCAGCCCCACCGGGCTGGCCCGGAGGAGACGCCGGCACGCGGTATTGGGTCGCCGTGGACCGGCAGCGGCCCCAACCTCATTGCGAGGTTGGGGCCGCGTCCTACGTCCAGGCTGGTCAGGCGGTGACGACGACCGGGGTCCCCAGAGGCACCTGCCGCAGCAGGGCGACAACACCATCCGGGACGCGGACACACCCATGGGAGACGGCCCTGCCCAGGCTGGCCGGATCGTTCGTGCCGTGGATCCCGACCTGCCCGTCGCTGCCACCGAACTCGGACAGGGTGTCGGAGTGGGCGGACAACCCGAGCGCGAACGAGCCGTAGGCGCCGCCCGGGTCGGCGGGACGTACCCGGTCGGTGACGAAGAAACTTCCGGTCGGGGTCGGGTTCCGGGTGGAGCCGACCGCGGCCTTGCCGGTGGTGGCCTTCCCGCCGCCGACCCGGACGGTGATGGTCCGGGCCGATAGGTCCACGGCGATCGACGTGGTGACCTGCTCGACCTTCACGTCACCTGCCTTGACCCAGCCGCTGCTGCCGTTGGGGCGGGTCGGCAGCGTGACGTGCACCCAGCCGGGCTGCCGGCCGAGCACGGCCAGGACCCGTACCGTCCCGTAGCTGGAATGCCGGGTTCCGCGGCCGGGGGGGAGTGGCCGCAGTAGGACCGCACCGATCACCTCTGATGAGTTCCCTCGACCTGGCGCCGATCCCGGTCTCGGGTCCGCTCGGCCAGGATCTCCGCAGCGGCCAGCAGGTGTCCCAGAGCGGCTGCGTTCTCAAGGCAATGGAATTTGCCGGCCTGGTAGAACCCGATCCGCCCGATGGCGGCGGCGATCACGTCTTCTACGAATGCGCCGTTCGGGTCCTTGCGCACCCCGTCCACAGCGAGTGGCCCGTTCTGCCATTCGATGCTCAGCCCGGTACTCGGCCCGGTTGACACGGTCTTCCCGCCAGCCGGGTTGCCGTTCTCGTCGGTGTTGTGGATCTCGTGGATCATCTTGCGGGCCTCCCTCTCGGTTGTCAGTGCGATTGTGATGGCCTCCGGGTTGGATCGGGCTCCGAAGTGGCGGACATGCAGGTCAGGGGCGTTGCAGCGCGCCCTCCACCGCCTCCACGAGCAGGGCCATCGCCTCATCCGGGCCCAGCCCGGGCTCCGTCTCGAACCGGGCCTGAGCCGCCCGGAACGCCCCCAGAGCGCTCCCAGCCAGCGTCGGCCGCGGCGGCGCCGGCAACCCAGCCGCCACGAACAAGTCGGAGAACGGCAACGTGACAGCCAGCGCCCGCAGCCGGTCCGAGCGGGGCACATCCCCCGGCTCACCCCGCCACCGGTCGCGCAGCAGCGGCCAACCGCGCCGCCAGTCGTCCAGCACCGTCGCGTCACCCACCCACGAGCAGTCGTCCGCCCGCTCCACCGCGAACGGCACACCCAGGTACGCCAGGCCCGGTGCCCGCCACGTCAACTCGATCGCCCGCCCCTGCTCGTCCAGGGCCCCCACCCGTGGTGGATCGGCACCTGAGTGAGCGGCCCCATGGCGTACCCCTCCACGTACGACCAGCCCGGGTACACCAGCGCGCAGTTCAGGGCGTTCGCGAAGCAATGCGACTCGACCATCACTGCGACCCGGCTAGAGATGTGCCAGGTGCCGTGCTTGAGCACGAACTCCTGCGGCGACCCGTAGGCGTGCCCGGGCGGGGTCACCCGGCGGCTGGCCACAGCGCGGAGGCAGTCGGTGAGCCAGCGCCGGACTGCCGCCGTCTCCGGGTCGACCCCGGCCAGCCTGGGGTCACGGCCACCCGGGCGACGCCGCCGGCTCACGTCGCGTCCCTCCAGGTCGGGTCGAAGTCCGGATGATCCGCATACGGCTGGACCAACTGCCGCAGCACCCAGTCATTCGTACTGGTCACGATGCTGGCGATCGCCGACTGGAAGACATCACCGGCCGGGGGCGCGGTCGGCCGATCTGAGAACAGGCGGACAAACTGCCGCTTGACTGCCACCTCGGCGAGGACCCGAGCCGGATCCCAGCGGGCAATGTGCGGAGCGATCGCAGTCCCCGGATCGATCGGCCAGGCTCCACCAGCACCATCGTCCTCGTCCAAGTCGTCGTCTGTCGTCGGCCACCACAGCACGGAGCTCCGCTCAAGGTGCCAGGAGCCGGACACCGTCCGTGAAGCCACCCGCGCAACCGCTTCGTCCTCGTCGAGGCGGGCGGTCAGGAACTCGACCAGGTCAGCCACGATTCGACTCCCCCCTCCTGCTCCAGCATCCGGTACCGGGCCAGATCGTCCACAACCACCCTGGCCCGCCCCTCCTCGACATCGATTGCCCGCAGTGCCCGCAGGTACGCCGAATCCAACGGCGCAACCTCGACGGCCTCCAGGACACCCAAGGCGTGCTCGCGGGCCTGCGCCATGTCCCATTGGCCGACGCGCAGGCCGTGCAGGCTCACAGCCAGGAACGCCTCCCCCGTCCGGGCGGAGACGCCCGGCTCGAGCTCCAGCGGGGCCGGCCAGACCAGTAGCGGCCGGTCGCCGCGCATCCGACGGACCAGATCAACCGCCGCCTCCTGGTTGCAGACCGTCGTCATCTGCCGGATCACCGCAGCGTCGTACTCGGCGTAGGCGACCGCTACGAGGATCGCCCGGGCGTAGGCGACCGCAGTAACGTCGTCGATCGGGTGTGAAGTGTCGTCGTCGAGCTCGACGACCGGACGGTAGATGCCTTCCATGTCGGGTACCGTCCGGATCCAGACACCACCCTGCTCATCAGCCATGGTCAGTGGTCCTCCCCTGCTGGCTGGCCAGCGCACCGGATACCCGGTCATTGACGAGATGGACGTCCCCGGTGCTCAGCGCGACCAGCGTCACGCCCCGACCGAAGCGGATCATGCAGGTGACCTGAGGATCTCGCACTCCCGACCGGAGCCGACCCGCCGCGACCGTGATGGGCGGATCCACGGGCACTGGACGGAGCGCGAGGAACGCCTCACGCCGGGCCGGATCCAGCACCTCGCACAGGTGGTCGAAGAGCACGACATTCGGGTCAGCGACCGGCTCGAACGGGCCGAGATCGCAGACGGTCCCCGCCGGAATCGGATCACCCCTCCGCCGTGCCCGCCGAAGCATGAACCTGATCAGGCTTCTCATCCCCGACCGTCCTCCCCTGCTGGTAGGTCAGTGCGCTGGCGACCATCCCCGCCAGCTCGGGATCCGCGGTGACAGCGTCTGCGAGCAGCTGCTCAACCCGCTCCGACAGCCACTCGCCGGGCCGCTTCCCGTCGATCAGCGCGGCGAACCCGAGCGCCGTCCACGCACCGGCCTGGAGCTGGACCGTCACCGGCCGGGTCCAAGGCCCTGCCTGCGGGGCGGGCCCGACGGGACCGACCAGCCGCAACGGACGCCTCGCGGTCACGACTCGACCTCACCCTCGTAAAGGAGGACCCGGACCCGATCGCCGTCTACGGTCAGGGAGAACTTGCAGTCCCCGATACCGAGGTACCAGTGGCCGCCCATGTCCTCCAGATGGAGCAGGCCAGTCACGACGATCTCGTCCAGCCACGCTTCGGCGGGGAGCACGTGGTTGACGGCTCCTGGCCACGTGGAGGATGCGCCCACATGGTTCGCGACCGTGTATGGCGGGTCGGTGCCAGCGCCGTAGGCGAGGATCCGCCACCTGTTGGGGACGGGCGACGGAATGTCCTCCATCACTGGCGGCCGAGCGACCATCAGCAGTCCCCCAACATCGCGGCCAGCGCCTCGACCTCAGCCGGGTCAGCGGTCAGGCCCCAACGGGCCTTGACCTGCACAACCATGCCGGCGTACCGGCACCGCCGCGCGCCGCCGGCCGGTGACCAGCCCGCCGCATCCTCATCGCCCTTCACCTGGTTCACCCGGCCCGCTGTGGCCTGCAGGACGGTCAGGTCGTTGGCGTAGGCCTCCCGCCGGTCCGGGGTCCAGGACCAGGCCCCGGACCGCCACGCCTCAGCCAGAGCGACGATGTGGTCGATCTGCACCTCACTCGCGCGGGCCTTGGCGAACGCCACCTGCTGGCCGGTGTACGGGTCGACCAGTGCGCCTGCGACCACGACGCACCGGCCCCGGCGGGTGATCCCGGTCAGGTCCCGGGTCAGGACGTCGTCCCGCTGCCCGCACCCATTCCCGTCGACGTCCTTCCACCGTTGCCCGAACGCGTCCCGCTGGTAGGTGTCGGCGTGCGCTTCGGCAGCGACCGTGAGCCCGGCCAGCGCACCCGTCGCGGGCACCGTCGGACCGGAGCTGTCACCGTGCTCGGTACTACCGCTGCCGCAGGCGGCCAGCAGGACACAGCCCGCCACCACCGCACCGATCCCGGCCCTCACCGTCACAACCGCCCCCCTGGGTTCTCCTGCTCGTGGCCATCCCGCCCTGCCAGTGCCGTGTCGATGCACCTGCGGAGCATCACCGGGAAACTGACCCCAGCGAGGTCGGCGGCAGCCTTCAGCCTGGCCACCCGTTCGGAGCCCAGGGAGACCGTGACCCGGCCGCCCACGGTGGGGCGGCCGGGACGACGCTTGGTCTCGGTGGTCACCGGGAGGCCGGCGTGAAGCGGCTCGCCCCGGTGCAGACCTGCCAGTACTTGACGTGGATGCAGTGGCGGCCCGTGCGGCTCTCCAACGCGGCCATGGCCAGGCCCAGCTCGCGGTCCTGCACGCGCTCGCCGCCCGACGTGGCGTAGGTGGCGCCGGGGGTGCTGATCGTGGCGGGGGTGTGGCGCGTCTCGGCCAGGATCTCGCCGGTCTCGCTGACGATGACTCCGCGGCGGGAGTCGCCGACACCGTGCGCGTATCGTGCCCAGGCGGCGAGCGGGCCGCTGAGGTCCGGGTCGCCGGAGGCTGCGGTGAAGACGCTGCGGGCCTTGGCTGCGAAGTAGTCGGTCACGGTGTCCTCCGGTGTCGAGTTATCCGATGTCGTTAACTCAACTCTAGCGGTAATAAACGATGGCGTCAACTAGCCTTCAGCGGGTCCGCTCTTCCCGGATCTCCATCCGCCCAGCCGCCAGACCCGCCGTCCACGCCCGCCGCAACAACGACGCCACCACCGCAATCGTCGACGCATCCCGCCCCTGCAGCCACGCGATGACCTGCTCGTCGTAGGAGCCGACCTGGATCCCGTCCAGGGCTGCGCCGAGCATGGCCCGGGCCACTTCCCCGGCCGGGGTGATGTCACCGCCCGGGGATTGGGCGTTCGCTAGGTCAAGGAGCTCGCTGTACGGGTCTACGGCGATCGGTCCTGGCAGCGGCGTGTGCTGGGTCATGGGGTCAGTGTTCCTTCCTGGGTCGCGCTTGGAGCGTCGTCGGTAACTTCCAACACCGGGGCCGATCCGGCTGGAGCGTCCCCACTCGCGAGCCGATCCCGCAGCTCCCTGGCAGTGGCGGGAGCGCACTTGAGCCGCCGCCGGATCGCCTCAGCCGACGGTGCCAGATCGAGGCCACCCGACTCGATCTCAGCGGCCAACTCGACGGCCAGTTGATCGACCGTCCGGGGCTGCCGGGTCGGCTTCTTCCTGGTCGATCTCCCGGCCGGGATCGGGGTCGATCCGATCGACTTCGGAGCTTCGATCACCGGCGGTCCGGCGGGTCGATCCGCAGCGGACTGGATCGACTCGATCGAGGCCTCGATCCGGACCCGATCCGGGACGGCCGCCGACTCGATGTCGGGGTCGATCCGATCGGGGTGCCCGGCCTCGATCGACACCCCCGGATCGGGGTCGATCGACCGGACGGGATCGACTCGATCGGCCAGCCGGATCGCCACCGCAGGATCGACCACCCCAGCCCACACCGCGGCCCGGAACGCGGTGAACGTCCGGACCGGATACAGGGTCCACCGGGCCATCGAGAACCGGACCGTCCTCGGGTCGATCAGGTCCTCAGCCCGCAGCTCGGCGCGGTGCATCGACCTCGACTGGATCGACCACAGCCACGGCGAGATCACCGAGAACCCCGTGTACGTGATCGCCACCGCGGTCGGCTGCCAGTCGGCCGACCAGTGGGAGTAGTTCAACGCCCCGACCGTCCCGGCAGCCGCATACGAGGCGACCCGCAGCCGCAGCGCCGCATCACCGGCCATCAGCGCCCGGTGCGCCTGGTAGGCCAGGTAGACGGCGATCGACTCCAGGGTCGCCGCGAACCCGACCGCAGTGAGCACCGCGGGCACACCGAGCGCCGGGGAGATGTGGTCCATCGCCCACAGCGTCTGCCCGATCCCAGCGAACGTGTTGACCAGGACGACGGGCACGACCATCGCCCACGTCCCGCCGCGGGAAGCGACCTCGGCCAGCCGACGCCTCGCCCGATCATCTGCCGGCTGGGGCCGGTCGAGCTGGCCGGCCAGCCGACGTGCGGTCTCCAGGGGCACCCGACGCCTCGGCAACGACAACACACTCACCGGCTCCCCTCCCGCAACGCGCGGAGCACATACATGCCCAGCCGGGGCCGCTCACCGACCCCCCGACACGACCGGCAGGTCCGCTCCCGGCCCAGGATCCGCGTCCGGCGAGACCCGCCACCGCCGCAAGCGTGGCAGGTGTACCCGGGGACCAGCCAGCACCACCCCAGGTACCCGGCGGCCAGCACGACGACGACGCCGGTAGCGGTAGCGGCCAAAACGAGCACGTGCACGATTCCCCTCCAGGAGCGGTTTCGGGGCCCTGCGCGACCCCTGCCCTACCAGTCTGCGATCTTGCTTGAAATGGCCTCTGACCTGCGGGTTTACCGGTAGGGCCGGGTGGTAGAGGCACCCCTACCGGTAGGGCAGACAGCCACTACCGACCCTCGTCCTCGCGGCCCTCCACGGCCTTCCGAAGAACCGCCAGGGACACACCCGCACGGTTGACCTGCTCCCCGTCGATGTTCCGTTTCCGCTGCGCCATCGTCGGGATCCCAAGCGCGCGGAGCCGGTCCCCCAACCAAGGTGCCTCCAGGTCCCCGTACTCGCTCGGCGCCCACTCCGCGAGCAGCTCCTCCAGCTGGTGCAGCCACACAGACTCGTCGGCGCTGGGGCAGTCCCGGAAGACCCGGATGCAGTCGAAGACGACCTCCAGCTGGTCCCGCTCGAGCTCGATGCGCTCGCCGACCGCATCCCCGGACAGCACCCCTGCCGCGGTGCGCATAGCCAGCGCGCGGCGGGCGATGGGCTCCGCGTCCGGGCCGTCGATGTCGGCGCCCCGGACGGTCTGCGCGGTCGTCCCACCGTCCCGGAGCAGACCGCAGCCCTTGTCGTCCTCGGTGAAAAGGTCGGCCCGCATGCCCATCGCGTAGGCGCCGTCCCCGAGGACGAGGTTGTTCGGCTTCCACCCGCCGACCCGCAGGCAGAACCGCAGGCCAACGTTCGCCGAGATCGCCGTAGGGATCGACTTCGCGTCCGGCCGCTGCGTGGCCAGGATCAGCATGATCCCCAGCGCGGGGCCACGCTTGATGATCGCGGTCAGCTTCTGCTCGGCCTCGGCCGCGAACTCGGTCTCGAAAAGTTCGTGCACCTCGTCGATCTTCAGGATCACGGGGTGCAACTTCAGGGCCGGGTCGTCGGCGAGCTCGCGGGTGACCTTCTTGTCCGGGCACCGCGCCGGGTTCTCCCGGGAGACCCGGGCGATCGTCTTCGCCCGCGGATCGAGGTAGCCGGCGACCTCCCGGATCGAGGCCATCACCGACTCGATCGCCGGTGTGTCGGTCGACCCGGAGCCGGTCGTGTACCGGTGCAGGTACGGCTCCAACATCGAGTCGTCATCGGTGCCCTTCAACTCGTGGTCGTGCAGCTCGCAGGTGACATCGAAGCTCGCGGCGAGCATGAGGACCCGGACCGTCCTCGATTTGCCCTGCCTCGGGATCGACCCGACCAGCAGGTTCGAGAACATGAGGAGGACGGTGACCGGCCGTCCACGCTGGTCCCAGCCGAGGAGGATCGGCTTGAACACGTCGGACCGCCCCGTCTTCGCGAGCGGCCACGGCGGCTGCGCCATCTTCGACATCGGGGCGTCCAGGACGTGCAGGGTCAGCCGCCCCGGGTGGACCCGCGGCTCACCCATCGGCCACACGCAGCCGATCGGGCGGCGCAGACCGGCGGCCAGCTTCTCCCGCTTGTCCGCGACCTCCGCGGCGGTCGTGCCGTGCGGCAGTTCGATCCCGACCTCATGGCCGACGGCGGTCCTGGTGATCGGCTCGGGGAACCACTCGGCCGTCTCGCCCTTCGCCGCGCCCGTGGTGAGCGGTCCGATGCCGACCCCTGCCAGGGCCCGGACGATCGCCACCGACGTCAGCCGCGGGACCGTGGACTTCACGGTCGCCGGGGACAGGATCGGCCGTCCCACCGGTCGGCCAGCGCGGACCAGGCCGATGACCGCCGTGACCGTGACGGGGCCGGTGAGCCAGCCGGGCGCCAGCCACACGAGCAGGCCGGCCGCCAGCAGGGCGAGGAGCCCGAGGGTGGTCGCGCCGGCCAGCCGGCGGGAGATCCGAGCGTTCCGCTCCCGGACCAGCAGCATGTACGCCTTGTGGTCGTCGGACAGGATCGCCGACTTCCGCAGCGGCCGCGCCTCACCGTCACCCACGAACTGGACCGACCCCCACGCCAACCGGCCCGCACCCACGACCGCATACCAGGCGAGGAGCCCCAGGTCCGGGACCAGGTGCACCACCCGGTACAGCGTCCAGTGCCAGGCCGCTGACGCGGCGATCCGGGTGACCGTGCGCCGGCCGACCTGGGTGGCCATCCACTCCGGGACCAGAGGCCGGCGCCGCGCATCCGCCTTTGCCCGGATCCGGTCCACCGCCGCGGACCGCCGGGCGGGCGGGTCGACGGCCGGGCCCTGCTCGGCCGCCTCCTCGACCTGCCCGGCCTCCAGGTCCCCGGCGGTCAGACCGTGACCGGGCTCGTGGGCGAGGGAATCCTTCAGGTCGTGGGCGTCGACCTCGAGGCGTTCCTCGAGATCGAGGGCGCTGCCGTCGTGGTGGCCGTTGGCCGCGTCCAGGTTCATTGCCAGACCTCACAGTCAGCGGTGTGTCGTGCGATCCCGCCGCAGGGACAGGCCCCGCCGGGCGCCTCGCCCGTCCGTTCGGTCCAGTTCTCGATCGCCTCGTCGGTGTCCAGCGGGTCCGTGCCGGCCTGGCCCCCAGCCCCGGGCATGGACGCGGCGAACCGCGACCTAGGCGACCGGCTCCCGCGGCGCGCGCTGAGCGTGGCCGCAGCCCCAGCCCCGGCGCCGGTGACTCTGCTGGGCTGCCGCCGCCCACCGGTACGGGCCGCAGCCTTCTGGATGGACCCTGGGCTGTTCAGGCACCCGGCCTGCGGCATGTGCCGGCCGACCCCCTTGCCGACCTCCCGCCCGGTCTTGAACAGGCCCTTCAGGAAGCCCTGGAAGCGGCGCTTGCGCCGTCCGCGGCCGCTTCCGGTACCGCCGAAGTTGATGTTGAAGAGGGAAAAGTTCGCGACCCTCTGACTGCGGGCCGCCGTCCGCTTGCGGCGGGGCTTGACGAGACGGGTGCTGGTCGTCCCCCGGCGCTTCGTGGTCCGGGTCCGGGGAGGCTTCCGGTGCTTGCTGGTGGCCATCACCGATCAACCCCTGGCTGCCAGGTCCAGTCCATCGGGGTCTGGATCCCGCAGTGATCGCAGCGGAGGATCAGGTGCGCCCCGCCGTCGGGAGCGAAGATCGGCCTGTCGGCTGGCCGGAGGATCCCGCCGCATCCGCACCGGTCTGGATACTCGGGCACGCGGTGGCCGGAGATGGGGACTGGCCGGGCGCCCTTGGCGAGCGCAGGCACGGCCTCGGCGAGCCACGCCCAGAGCGTGTTCCGGCCCGGCTCCGGGTCGAGGACCGTCACTGACCATGCGTGCGCGAGCGCGTCGATCACGTGCCGGGAGCAGCCGGCGAACTCGTCCAGCAGGTAGCCGACCGGTACGCAGCCCCCGAATGAGCAGGTGGCCCTGTCGTCAGCCCACGACACCTCACGGGCGTCCTCGCCAAGGCGGCCGGCCCCGATGGGGTGAATGAACACGTGGACCCGGGTCGGGGCCCAGACGGACGCCGAGAACAGGCGCTGGGCGGTGTCCCTGTCGGTGTACCCGTGCACGGCGGCCAGCGCGGTCGCGCGGGTGGCGCCGTGGTAGCCGGGCCCGACGTAACTCGCTTGGGAGGTGCGGGTGAGGAACCCGGCCCTGTTGCAGGCCACCAGCGCGGCGGTCAGCCCGGGCGCCCGGTCCTCGTCGACATCGACGCGGCCGTAGTAGCCGGGCTGCGACCGGATCTCCCCAGCCAGCCACGCCGCGGTGAGGTCGGCGAGGTCCTGCAAGGTGCGTGCCGCACGCCAGCGGGAGCGGTCGGACAGGCGCAGAGTCGTCATGACCAGGCCACCGCCATCGGCATGATCGGGCGGATCCGGACCGGCGGACGGACCCTCACCGGCCCCCGCGCCCCGGCAGGCGCACTGGCGGTGCAGCCCTGTAAGACCAGCATCGTCAGCGCGGTGGCCACCAGCCCGGGCAGCAGCAGCGGCGACGTCGCGCCGGCAGCGACCGCAAGCATCGAGACGACGCCAAACCCTGCGAGCACCGCGAACGCGAGCAGGGACACGGCGAGCGGGGCGGTGCGCCGGCCGCTGATCACGGCCAGGAGCGCGGTGAGGTGCCGGTGGATCGTCGTCTTCGGCGCCCCGACCGCCCGCCCGATCTCGGCCAGCGACTTGCCCTCACCGCGGAGCCGGGCGGCGAGGTCGCGCTGGCCGCCGGTCAGCGTCGGTGGGCGGCCCTTCGGCTTCCCGGCCTCCCACGCGATCTGCTGGCGCTCCCGGCGCAGGTCACCCTCGAACTGGGCGATCGCGGCCAGGAGGGTGTAGACCAACCTGCCCGTCGCCGAGGTCGTGTCGATCGGGTCGGACAGGGACTTCAGCCCAATCCCGCGCTTGTCGAGATCGGCGGACAGCGACAGGAGGTGGGTGGTGGAGCGGGCGAGTCGGTCGAGGCGCCAGATGACGATCACGTCGCCGTCCCGCGCGTAGTCCAGGAGCGCGGCCAGCTCGGGCCGGTCATCGCGGTACCCGGACGCCGACTCGACGAAGACCCGGTCGCAGCCCGCGGCGCGCAGCTGCGCGACCTGCGGGGCAGGGTCCTGGTCGGTGGTGCTCACGCGGGCGTAGCCGAGCATGGTCATCTGAGATCCCCCTCGCTGTCGTTCCGGAAGTGGGCGGGAGCCGATCGGGACGGCCGGACGGCTGGAACGGACATCCGGAACGGCATCGGTGCAGGACGCGCTCCCCGATCCGGCGCCACAACGCAGCCGTTCCGGATGAGTACTTCCGGAACGAGCCGGTTCACGGCCGCGCTCCGCGGGGCTGGACGCGGCCGGTGTGCACGTCGGCGCACCGCTGGCAGACCAGAAACGGCAGGGAACCGGCCCCGGCGAGCAGCACGGTCCCCGGTCGGCCGCAGCCACGAGCGCAGTCAGTTCCCAGCGCTGGGAGCTCCTGGGAGTGATCCGGGACCTGCGGTGCCGGCTGTTCGCTCGGCCTGACCAGACGGCGGACCAGGACCACGCCACCGACGACGATCACGGTGAGGGCAGCGGCGCCTGCGACCAGCACCAGCACGATCCGCTCAAGGGCCGCCGCGATCGCCTCCCCCTGCGTCGCGAGGACCAGCCAGCCGGCGACGAACACCGCGGCCGCGGCGATGACCCGGATCACCTGGCACCACCGAACGCCCGGGCGGCGTAGCCGAGGCAAAGGACGCTGGCCTCCGCGCCGAGGACGAGGAGCGTGCCGCCGCCGGCGATGCGGGTCAGCGCCCAAAGGCTGACGCCGACGGTGCTGATCCCGGCGGCCTGGATCGCGACGGCCCGGGCGGTCTGGTTGGTGGGCCTCCGCCCCGCCGGCACGGCCGGGGGAACCGTGCTGGGGGATGGCGGGACGGAGGCTGACAGGGGGGTCGGTGCGCAGCCCTGGCAGACCAGGAACGGCGACTCACCGTCGCCTCCGAGGATCCACCGGGTGCCGGGGCACTGCCGGCACGACTCGCACACGTCGGCGAGCTGCAGGGCGGGGACGGTCACGCGGCACCACCAGCCAGGCGGTCGGGAGAAGTCACCTGACGATCCTGACACACACCTTTCACCCCTTGCAAGGCTTGCACGGGGCGCGCGATGATGTCGACGTGAATGCCGCTCCCTCTACCCTTGCGACCAGCACACACCTTGCACTGATCCCAAGGAGAGGGATGCCCGCCACCGACGACGAGACCCTCAGCACCGGTGAAGTCGCCAAGCTGCTACAGGTCGATCCAGTCACCGTCTGGCGCATCCCCAGACGTGAGCTGCCCTACTCGCAGACGCCCGGGGGCGCGCGCGGCCGCGGCCACCGCCGGTACCGCCGCGGAGACGTCGAGGCGTACCGGGGCCAGCGGGCAGCACCTGTCCCTCCGCCGTCCATCGAGGACCGCGTAGTGGAGCTAGAGGCGTGGCGCGACCGACACCAGCACGGCCATGAGGGGAACTGACCATGGACACGATAGGAAGCCCACTGATACTCACCACGGTGCAGATCACCGACCGGGATCCCCGGTCGGCGGACGTCAAGCATCTCCACGACCTGGTCACCCAGGCCGCCCTCGCTGGGGAGCAGCCCCGGCCCGTCCTGTGGGCCATACCTAAGCCGAGGGTCCTGATCGTCCGCCACGACCGGCCCATCACCCGTGAGGACTGGCCCCGAGGGTGGGCGATCAACACCACCCACAGCCCGTACTGGTGGCCGACCGCCGGGGCCCTGATATCGGGGGCCGTCGTGATGGACTCAGGCCAGTCAGGCCAGTCGCACAGTCAGTGGGTCCGGGAATGCGAGCTGGTCGCGGCAGGGCAGATCCCGGGGAAACTCTCCGCCCGGTCGGAGAAACGGCGGCATACGGTCCGCCCGCCGGAGGCGATGGTGGAGGTGCTGGCGGGCAGGCTCGCGGGGATCCTCGACGGGCTCGACGTGACCATGGCCGGGGCATGGCACCTGACCGGCCGCAGGGTGAAGGAGGGCCGGGTCCAGCATTCGAATCACACACTGCTGCGATTCGAGGGCCGGGTCTGCGACGAGCCGGCCATGCACGCGCTCATGGCCGAGGGTGTAGGCCGGAACAAGAGTTTCGGGTGCGGTCTCATCCTCGCCCGCCCAGCGCCAGCCCAGGTGCCGGCATGCTGACGGCGGTCCGGATGGCGTGGGACGCAGCCGGTGGGCCATCCCACCCGAAGGCGATCGCCGCCGACGCCGGGTGCGTGGTGTGCGGGGTGACCCACCACCGGCACCTACGGGCGCGGGATGCGCTCGGCAAGAACTTCGACATCCTCACCGCGGCCCGCCCGGACCTGTCGACGGTGTGCGAGCCGTGCGCGTGGGCCCTCGCCGGGAAACCGCCGCAGACACTACGGATGTGGTCGATCCTCACCACCGCCGCCACCATCCTCCCGACGGGGGCACCATCCGCCCCATACCCATCCGATGGCCGGCTACACCTCTGCAACCGCAAGGACCAGTCCGCGATCATCGCCGCACTCACGGACCCCCCGGACGACGTATGGGCGGTCACGATCGCCGTCTCAGGCCAGAAACACCTCCTCCCGTACACGCCCGTCAACGCGCCCGGCGCGGCCCTGGTCCTGGCCCGGATCGAGGGATGCGTCGTCGACGCCACCCCCACCGAGTACGGGGCTCTGATCGGGGCATGCGCCGCGCTACGCCTCGCTGGACACAACCCGGACAGTATCCACGCCGTCACCCCAACCGTCCCGGCCCTGACCAGGGACGGGCTGACCGCATGGCGGCGCTGGTCGCCGACGGTCGCACCACACGCCAACTCACCTCTACTGCAGCTCGCGCTGCACATGACCACGAAGGAGACCATCCGTGACCTCGCCGACCGCTACGCGGCCTGACCGGCTCCCACCCAACGTCCCCGACGACGTTCTCGCTGTCGTCGCCGAGGACATGCTCGACGCGATGCTCGGCGCCGCCGACGTCGCGACGATCGGTGTCGCCCACTGGTGGCCGCGCGCCACCACGGCATTGACCGCTGCGGCAGCGCGCGCCACCAGCATCCGGGACATGGTCACCGTCATGTCCGGGAAACTGCAGGTGGCGACACTCCCTGAGCACACAGGCCGGACGGTCGCCGGGATCGAGGCCGCACTGGCCGACCCGGTCACGTTCGCCCGGTGGCGCCGGATCGCAGAAAGGGATGCCGTCTACATCGCGGCGATGGTGCGTCTCCGCCGCGCCGACAAGCGCGCCGACAAGGCCACCAAGACATCCGCAGCGCCCGCAGCCACCGACGACACAGGAGCCATGTTCTGATGACTGCCACCATCGAGGCGGGGGCCGGCACCTACCAGCGGACCGTCACGGCCCGCATCCCCGTCACCCTCCGCGCCCTCGACCCGATCCACCACGGCGCAGGCACCGCCGGTAACACCGCCCTGGTGCGCATGCAGGACTCCGTCGGCCCGGACGGGGAGCGTCGCCGCACCCCGTTCGTGTCCGGCAACTCGATCCGGCACGCCATCCGGGATGCCCTCGCCTGGATCACCGTCGACACCCTGCAGGTCCCCGACAACGGTCTCCCGAAGGCGATCGTCGACCTCCTGTGGTCCGGTGGGGCATTGACGGAGACCGGCGCACAAACCGACCTGCGGGCGATGGCGGAGCGGCACACGCTCCTGCCGTCCCTGCCGCTGCTCGGCTACTCGCTGGGGTCGGACATCGTCCGCGGCAGCCTCCGCGTATCCAACGCGCACCTGGCCTGCCGGGAGAATGAGTGGCGGATCCCGGCCACCGTGATGCGTGACCCGTCCGCCGGGATGCGCGCGGTCGACTGGATGGGGGAAGAGTTCGGGACCCGCCACGACGTGACCGGCTCTTCGGTGGACCGGCTGGTCGCGGAGGCCATGTTCGGGGATGCAGCTCCCGCATCAACGCAGATGATCTACGACATGCAGGTGATCCAGGCGGGGTCCCTGTGGGCGTTCGAGGTCGGTGTCGACGCGGCGGTCCCTGCCGAGGTCGACGCCCTGTGTGCGGCCCTGACCCGGGTCACTGCGGGCGGCGTGTGGCGGCTGGGAGCGAGGGGCGCGCAGGGTTTCGGCCGGTGCGCTGTCGTGTCCTCCGACACCTCCGAGCTCACCGGCGACGTGTCCGCGGCGGCGGCCCGGTACGTCGACCACCTGAGTGGTCACGCTGACGCGATCCGGGCGCTGCTGCAGGTCCGGGCGTGAGCAGGGTCGTGCGCGTCGGGGATGTCGCCGACACGGTGGCGTCCCCGGCGTGGCGGCCGTTCCGGGTGGTCGCCACGATCGCCGACCCGGTGATCACTGTCGCGGACCCGATGCATCTGGACGGGCCGCTCGCGTACTGCGCCTACCTGGCTGCCCGCGAGTCCGGGGTTGTGCTGCCGCCGCTCACCGTGGACCGGTGCGCGGACTTCAGGGTCCCGCTGGCCACCTGGACCAGACCCGCACCGGCCGGCACTAATCCGGCCCTGCTTGCCGCCGACGGCACCGTGTGGGGCTGGTGCTGCTCACGGGCCGTCCTTACCGAGCACGGGACCACCGCCGTCGAGATCCGCAAGAAGCCACCCACCCAGGAGTACGCCCGATACACGACCGATGCCCGGCATCATGATGGGCTCGGCGCGCACAAGGCCCGCAACATCACCTACCCGGGGCGTCTCGTCACCCATGTCACGTGGTGGGCGCTCGGCGACCAGGACGCCACCGCCAGCCTCCTGACCAGGCTCCGGGCCCTCGGCCGGGTCACCGGGCACGGGAACGGCCGCGTCCTCAAGGTCGAGGTCCAGGAGGGTGGCCCCGCCGACCGGGACGCATGGATGAACCGCGACTTCCCGGCCCCCGTCGGGCGCGGCGTCCCGGGCGCAGTCAGGGCCCCCTACTGGCATGGCACCCGCAAGATGCCCGTCACCCCTGGGATGGCCGTCTGATGGCTCTCATCGACTCGCCGCGGCTCACCGGCGACGACCGGGCCGTGTGGTCCAGGCTGGCCCGATACGACGCGGCCACCGTCCGGGCGTCCCACATCGCTCGCAGGCTGGACCGGCTCGCCGAGGCAGCCCATACCTGCATCGCAGGGTTTGCCGCCGCCGGTCCCTGTCACATCGGAGTCTCCTGGGGTCGCGACTCGGTCACGGTCGCTCACCTCGCCCGCGACCTAGACATAGAGCTGATATACGTCACATACGGGGCCAGGGAAGGGACGGACAGGCTACGCAACCCGGACTGCCAGTCCGTCGCCGACGCCTACCTCGCGCGGTGGCCAACCCCCTACCGTGAGTACGGGATCGCCAGCCCGAACCCGTACCGGTGGCTGGAGGAGCATGAGAGCCCGAGGCGAATCACCGGGCTCCGGGCCGACGAGTCGCGGGCGCGCGGGATGTCAGCTGCGGTCCACGGGGTAGTAACGGCGACATCATGCAGGCCGATCATCAGGTGGAGGTCTGCCGACGTGTGGGCGTACGCGGCACTGCACGACCTTCCACTTCATCCCGCCTATGCAATGTCATTCGGTGGGGTCATACCTCGAGATCGGCTGCGGGTGTCCTCTCTGGGTGGGTCGAGAGGCGCCGAGTATGGACGCGGCGACTGGGAGGACACCTACTACCCGGAGGTCCGCTCCGTGCGGGACCGCCTCGACAGGACCCCTAGGTGAGCGCTGCGATCCCTTCGGCCACTGATCGGCTGTCCGGCCTGCCGCCGTTCGACCTGCTCGATCAGCGGCGCGGGAAGTGGCAGGCGCGCCGGAAGGAGTGGCTTGCCATCGGGCTCGATCCGAGTGTCGGGCGACCGGGGCGTCTCCTGCTGTCGACCGCGACTAGCCGTGACCCGAGCTATTACCAGCAGTTTCAGGCGGCTAAGGATGCCGCAGGGAGGGATCTGACGGCCGCCGAGTTCGAGGCCGATCAGTACCGCCAGTCGGCTTCCATGGCTGGTGGCGGAGCGTTCGGCACCGGGACCAGCCAATTCGATCCCGTCTTGTGCGAGCTGGCGTATCGGTGGTGGACGGCGCCGGGGTGGCTGATCCTGGACCCGTTCGCCGGGGGCCCCACCAGGGGAGTCGTCGCCGCGGTCATCGGCCGCCGGTACATCGGGTGTGATCTTTCGGCAGCCCAGGTCGAGGCCAACCGCGCCCATTGCGCCGAGCTGGCGATGCGAGGGATCCCCTCGCTGACATCCGCGGAGTGGGCGCACGCCGACGCAGCGCGGTGGGTCGATTCCCTGGATCCGGGCAGCGTCGACTTCGTGTGGACATGCCCCCCCTACCTCTGGACGGAGAGGTACTCGGACGATCCGGCCGACCTGTCGACCATGACCGTGGATCAGTATGAGCGAGCACTGAGACGGATCGTCGACGGCGCTGCGTGCGCTCTGCGCGCCGACAGGTTCGCGGGCCTCGTCATCGGAGACGTGCGGGCCCGGGATGGGCGTCTGATCGATCTGCGTGGCATGGCGATCCGCGCATTCGAGGATGCCGGGCTTCATCTGGTGTCGGCAGCGGTCCTGATCCCACCGTGCGGGACGTCTGCGATGCGCGGCTATCACGCGATGCGCACCGGCCGGAGCCTCGGCCGAGGCCACCAGCACACGCTGATATTCGTGAAGGGGTCCCGGCGTGCCGCGACATCATCCGTCCGGGTCGACGATCGAGGGGATTGGAGGTAGACGCCATGGATGACCTGGAGGCGAGGATCTGGGAATGGCTGCCGGCGCGGGCCGATCGGAGGCGGTCCACGGGAGCATCAGTCGCCGCAAACGCAATCGGCGCCTCGCTAGTAGACGTGGTCGGGGGACTCGCGCGGATGGAGCGTGACGGGACCGCCGTCCGGGACCGGCCGCAGGGCTTCCGGTCCAATTCGTGGCATCGCGGGATACCGATCCGGTCGAGGACGCCCCACCCTCCGGGACAGCCGTAGTCCACGCGTGACCATTTCCTGCGGGGCGCCGAGGGTGTCCGGGGACCTGACCGCGGCCAGGCGGCTGGCCGCGGGGCGGGCCGCCTCAGCCAGCCTCGCGGCCAGATCCCGGGCGATGAGCGACACGCTCATCGGGAGTCCGTGCCGGAGCCTGTACTCACGGACCCCGCCGGGGTGGACGTCGTCATGAACCATCCCGATGTGGACAGCAAGTGCAATGAAGGTTCGGCCACAGTCGTGGCAGACCAGACGCCCGCCGTCACCCTCGTCGACGTCGACGATCCCCCACTGGCCATGTCCGGACGGCGCCCCGACCGCCCGCTCGCCCGCGTCGACCACGCCGCCGCGGGCCTGCTGCCGGTAATGGCGGCGGCACAAGCCGCGGGCCCAGACCGGTCCCGCACAGGATGCGGGACCCCGATCCTGACCGCAGACCCGCCCGGCGGCCGGCATTCGTGCAGGCTCACCAGGGCGGGTCACTCCACGCTCGCGGCTGGGCATGCGGGGTCAGCGCTTGCCCAGCCACTTGCGGATCGTCATCCGGTCCACGGCGAGCAGCGTGGCGAGCCGGGTTTCCTCGACTCCTAGCCCCTCGTCGTGGGCTTGCGGGGTGATGGCTGCGGCCTGCTGCAGGAGGTCTGCCGCGGCGGTCCGAGCGGCGAGCAGGGCATCCCCGATCCGCTTCGCCTCGACCGACAGGTCCTCGTACTGCACGGGCGGGGTGACTCGCACCTGGTGCAGGCCGTCCGCCTGGTAGGTGTCCGCGAGCCGCTCAGCGTCCGCCGCGCTGGTGGTGTACGCGTCGCTGTACTCGCCTGCCCGGATGGTCCCGGCGACGTGCCAGCGGGGGCCCCGCTCGCAGCGGCGCTGGCTGATGTAGGCGGGGTTCTTCATGGGGGGTCAGTCCTCCGTGTCGTAGTCGTCGTCGGTGGGTGCGTCGCAGTCGCAGTCATCGGTACAGGGGGCAGTTTCGCCGCCGACGCGGGCAGCGAACCGGTCGCCGTCGTCGGTGCGGTGGGCTGCGTGGGAGTGGCGGACCGGGAGCATCTCGGTGGCTGCGGTCCAGAGGGCGGTGGCGTGGCCCTGCTCGCGGTGGTCCTCGTGGGTCCAGATGTTGCGGACTTCGAGGGTGGTCATGTCGACGTACAGCTCGGAGATCACGGTGCCATCGGCGGCGGTGACGGTCCAGGAGTGCATGTCCGTGACCTCATGGGTGTAGGTCTCGGGGTGGTACGGCTGGACCCGGTAGCTGATCGCCGCTGTCGTCGTCATGTAGAACACTCTACACGTGATCTGTAGATCCGTCTACACGTGGGGCCCAAGGGCCCTTCGTGGGTCACTCGGTCGGGGTTGGCCGGCTGGCAGTAGTGGCAGCCTGCGCATGCGCAGGCTGGCCGCTGATCAGGCGATGATCCGGCCGGCTGCTTCGATCGCGGCCCGGAGCCGCTCTGGGCGGACCTTCGTGTAGATCGCCGTGCTCGATAGGGACGCATGGCCGAGGGCCTCCTGGACGATGCGGACGTCGGCGCCCTCGTCGAGGAGTCTGGTGGCGAACCGGTGCCGCATCTTGTGGAGCGTCCAGGGGATGTCGTGGTCGGCCAGCCAGGTGTTCGCGGTCTGGGAGATGGTGTGCGGCCGGTTGTGGCCTGCCTGGCCGTCGCGGCGGCGGATCACCGGCCCCCGGCGGGCCGCGGCCCGGACGGGGAGGCGGATGAGGAGCTCGGCGAGCGGCGTCGACATGGGCACGACCCGCTCGACCTCGCCCTTCCCGTCGAGGCGGAGCATCTGCTCGGCCCACCGGACGGCGGGCCAGGCGAGGCGGGCGACCTCGCAGGCGCGCAGACCCGCGAACCCGGCGAGGCCGTAGCAGGCGGCGAGGTCCAGGGGCGCGGTGTCGACGCACAGGCTGTACGCCCGTTCGGTGATCGGGTCTGGGGTGCGTTTCGGCAGGCGGGGTAGCTCGAGGGCGAGGGCCGGGTTCTCGAAGAGGAGGCCGGTGCGGACCGCCCAGGAGTAGAACGCGCGGAGGCAGACGACGTAGCCGTGGAGGGTCTGGGGGAGGATCTCCTTCGCCCGTTCCCGGGCCCAGGCGCGGAGCTGGTCCTCGGTGAGGTAGAGGACGGGCTGGTCGGCCCAGCGGGAGAGGGCGTCGAGGGTGCGGCGCCATCCGGGGAGGGTTCCGTCGGTGGAGAGACCGCGTGCCCGGCTGTCGTCGAGGAACCGGGTGATGACAGCGGCCCCCAGGTCTCGGGCTGTCATGGCGAAGATCGTGTACGTGTGCGAAGAATGACGGGACCGTTACAGCTGGTGATCATCTGTTTGGGGGATTCCCCGGGCATTGTGGGTCCTACGCTGCCCGGATGCGGTAGGAGTCGAGCCGGGTCACGGCCTGGTCCGGCGACTGTCCGTATCTCGGTCGGCTTTGTGCACTCATGCCGTTACGCCCCGTGCCTGCCTTCTGCCGGTTCGTCCTGGTCGCCCTGGCCAGCACCTGAGGGGTTGGGCCGCCACCCGTCCCGGTTGCGGGCAGCCGTCGAGGGATGAGATCGACCACATCCACACCGAGTGCCTCGGCGATCACGTCGATATCGTCCAGACCGAGCTCCGCATCGCCGCGGATCTTCCTGGCGAGCGTTGCTTGCGCAAGCCCGGATCGGCGCGACAACTCCCGCGCTGACATGCGCTGACGGGCCATCTCCGCCCGTACTTCAGCAGCCACCGTCTGGTTGAACGTCATCGCCACAGTGTGCCGTGTCGAATACGGCCCGAGCAAGATGCCGAAAGACACATCGTCTGGCTTCTCCGACTCAATCGAATCGGTAACGACACGCCGATGGCTTGACCTGAGTCATTTCCGGCCCTACTGTCTCACCCATGACTCACCAGCCACCCGCCGAACCGCTCCTATCGCAGCGCGTCGCGGCAGAGCTTCGGGCCGAACTGGCCCGCAGGCAGTGGTCCGGGCGCCGACTCGCTGAGGTCTCAGATACCCCATTCAAGACTGCGGCACGGCACTTGTCCGGCGGATCAGCCATCCCGGTCGACGCGCTTGCACGGTATGCCCGGGCGCTCGACATCACCGCAATCGAGCTGATGCGTCGAGCCGACGGACACCTGTCGATGCCCGCCTCGGCCTGACCAGCAGAAAGGGCCCCCGCCGCCAAAGCAGGGACCCAATCCGAACACCCGCCGGCCCCACCGCCACCCAGCCACGGGGCCACCACAACAGCAACACGCTACCTAGGGAGTCTCCCCGATGGGCACGGAAACCACAACTACCGCCACAAATCACCCGCGACGACCGACTCCCTACTTCCCCACCGGCCTGACCGACCGCGGACGTGAGGTCCTCACCCTCGGCCTGACCGCAGCCCGCCGGGACCTGCACGCCGCCCACGCCGCCCACCAGCTCCAGGCCGAACGCCTGGCCTGGCTCCTGGAGACCCGGTCCCGGCTGATCTTCGACGACCCGGCCATGACCACGGCCGAGAAGGCCACCGCGCAGGCGACGCTCCAGGCGCACGTCTGGCGGCAGTGCCAGGCCGCCGACGCCGAGCACGACAACCTGGCCTGCTACCTGACCCGGACCGTCCTGGAGATCGAGGCCGCGCTCGGTGCCCGCCCCGACGTCCCGACTCCTGGGGAGCTGGAGCTTCTCACCGTCGCCACCAGCCTGGCGGTGACCCGATGAGGTACATCACCTACGGCATCGACTGCCCCCACTGCGACGACGGGTTCGCCGGGTCGACGACCCTCGACCTGACCCAGCCTGAGGACGGGCCGATCCGCATTGATCTGGAGATGTCCGTCGCCCAGTCCGAGCTGACCTGCGACCAGTGCGGGTGCAGCTTCTACGTCGGCGACCTCGACATCCAGGCCGAGAACGAGGAATGCCCAGTCGAGGACGAGGACGAGGACGAGGACGAGGACGACGAGGACCAGGACGGAGTGACGTCCTGATGGCCACCGTCGCTGACAGGTACGGACAGCTCCTCACGGCCGGGTACGCCCCGGATCGGGCCGTCGCAGCCCTCCTTGCCGCCCTCTGCCTCGAAGCCGGCGACGACACCGACCTCGGCGCCCAGGCCCGCGAGCTGGTCACCGCGCAGATCGACCACGCCGCCCACAGCATCACCGCCCTCCGCACCCAGCTGGCCGCCGAGCCGCGGGTCGCCGCATACGCCCACGTACTGCAGACCGCCGACCACCACGCCCTGACCGCATCGGTGGCGGATCACGGCAACGGTGCACTCCTGGTCCACCTGCATACCGCCGACTACGACCGGAGGGTGCCCCCGGACCAGGGTCGGGAGTACGTGCGGGCCCTGACCGGCGCCGACCCGACCGGCGAGACGGTCATCGACGCCGCCCCCGGCAGTGCGCGCGTCGTCCTGTGGGTCGTCGGTGTGCTCACCCTCCCGGACGGGTCCCGCTTCACCGTCGAGGTGGCCACCCACCCGGACCAGGCCGAGACCGGCGACGGCACGGCGGTCACGTCATGAGCCACGAGACGTTCACTGGCCCGGCCCGCGCCACCGCGGACGCCGGCCAGTGGACCGCCCGGGCGGTCGCCTACTTCCACGCCGAGCTTGCCCGCCTGCCCAACCCCGGACCGGACGCCGTCGCCGTCGCGACGCTCTACGGGTTCATCCGCCCCGACGGCACCGACACCGAGCACGCGGCCCTGGTCCGCGCCGTCCTCACAGCACACTCGGAGGTGAGCAGCAGGTGACCCGCCCTCACGACCCGACGCCGTTCGTCGCGAAGGGATTCGACTCCCCGGGATGCTCCGACTGGTCTGGGCCGGCCGACAACTGCACCTGTGAGACGTGGAGCCCCGTCGTCTGCCCCGTCTGCGACGAACCGATACGTGACGGGGACACCGTCGTGGACCTTGCCACCACGGATGCCCTGTACCCGCCGCCAGATGCTGTCGCGGCCGGGGAGTGGCCTGAAGCCGACCTACACCACCTGCCGTGCGTCCCCACCACGGTTGAGGCTGTTGCCACCCCATCCGAGGTGACCTCATGAGCCGGGTCCGCGCGCACAAGCCGTCCGGTCGCCCATCCCCGCCGTTCGTGCTCGTCGAGGGAGAAGAGAAGGCCGGCAAGACGTGGGCCATGTGCGAACTGTCCGCGTCCACCCGCGTCGGCGCCATGTACATCCTCGAGCTCGGCGAGTTCACCGTCGAGGAGTACGGCGCGATCCCCGGCGTCCGCTTCGAGGTCCTCGACCACGACGGCAGCTACCACCAGGTCCTCGACCAGATCGAAGCCGTCCGGGAGGAGGCGCTCCGGGCGCATGCCTCCGGTGAACCGCCCGTCGTGCTCGGCATCGACTCAATGACCGACCTATGGGAGGGCCTGTCCGCGTGGGTGGACCAGCGGGGCCGCCGGTTCAAGTACAACGCGAAGCGCCTTGCTGAGGACCCCGACGCCGAGGTCGTGATCCCTCCGAATTTGTGGAACGACGCGAACGGCCGCCACAACAAGGTCATGAAGCTGCTCAACAGCTTCCCCGGCATTGTCGTCGTGACCGCTCGCGGCGGCGAGGTCGCCGAGGTGAAGAACGGCCGCCCCGTCGAGGGGTCGAAGATCTACCGGGCCCGCGGCCAGAAGGACCTCGCCTACGGGGTGCGGCAGTGGATCCGCCTCACTCGCGGGAACCGGCCCCAGATCATCGGCGCCCGCGCCGTCCAGCCAGACCTCGCGATCCGCCCAGGCGACCCCGCCGTGACGCTCACCGTGCCCGACGGGTCCAGCCTGCTCGACTGGCTGATCTTCGACGCGTGGAAGTTCGACCCGGCGATCGCACAGGTCGCCGAGATCCGCAACCTCACAGGCGGGGACCTCACCCCGGACGAGCGGGTCGATGAGGCCGCCGCCGAGGAGGCGGGCTCGCGGATCGCTGACCGCCGGTACGGCCAGCGCCAGAGCGGGACCGACGAGCCGGAGGCAGAAACCCGGAACGGGCAGCGCAGCACCGGAGTCCCGGCCGATCAGGAGCTCGCCGAGCAGCTCGCAGAGCTCGCCGCACTATGCACCGACGTGGAGAAGCTGCGCCGCACGTGGGACGAGGCCTCGAACCGGCACCTGCTCCTGATCGACGTCCGTGGCGCCCTGACCGACGCCCAGGTCGAGATGGTCGCTCCCGGATCGGCGGATCCGATGATCCCGCTGCGGGCGTGGCTGCTGCACCGTGTCGAGACCGTCACTGCGGCCGCCGGCAGCCCGACCCCGACGCCGGACGAGCCCGGGGAGCAGCCCGCAGAACCGGCCACCGACCCGACCATCGGCGAGCCGATCCATCCGGCGCACCAACTCGCCCTCACCGCCCTCACCGCATACGACCTGGACCAGCTGACCGACCTCATGCGCGAAGCCCAGACCGCGGGGGCCCTGCACGTCGACTGCCGCCCGATCCTGTCACCCGAGCACGCCCAAGTTCTGGCCCTGGGCGACGGCGACCAGCCCACCCCCCTTGGCGCCGTCATGCACGCCACCCGCCGCCACCTCACGACCGGCGACGGCCGGTCCGCCAACGACGCCGCCTCCGACCTCACCTGAATGGAGCACGCACCATGCGCATCGAGGACCTCGTAGACACCGCCTGCGGCGCAGCCATCGAAGCCGAAGCCGCCACCACCCGCGCCCTGCGGATGAAGGCCGCAGCAGTCGCCGAAGCCGAACGCCTCCGCGTCACCGGCGGCCTCGTCGACCGCTTCCCCTCCAGCCAGGGTCTGGGGAACCTGCGCCTCGACGGAGCCGACCGGCCCGCCACGTCCACCATCACCGGATCGTCCGAGTACGCGTCCTGGCTCGCCGAACACGCCCCCGACGCGGTCACCGCCACCCTCACCGTCCCCGCCCCCCTCCTCGAGCAGGCGATGGAGGCCCTCGGATTCGCCGGCATCCCGGGGACCCCGGCGGTGACACCCGGCCCAACCGCGGGGGAGTTCCTCCGCGATCGGTGCATCGTCCAGGCCGACCCCGACCTGCCGGGCGGGTGGCTGGTCCTGCACGTCGACGACCAGCGGCACACCCACCCCGTCCCCGGTGTGACCGCGTCCAGGCCGTCCCCCCGGTGGGTCCTGACCCCGACCAGCCAGCTGAAGAAGGACGCCGCGCAGCGGGCCGCTGACGACGCCGAACGGGAGCTGGACCTGCTCCGTGGCGACCACGCCGACGAGCCGGAGCCGACCGCGGCGCGTCCCGCGCTGAGCGTCGTCCCCGAACCGTCCGCCGCCGCCCCCGAGCGGGCCGAGCAGTCCTGGACGGGAGAGGAGCTGGACCTGCTCGACCTGGCAGGCCTACGGCACCTGTGCAAGGAGGCCGGCCTGCGGGCGACCGGGAACAAGCGGGACCTCCGGGACCGGCTCACCGACCACTACGCCGCCCGCACCGCAGCAGCCGGCTGACCCCCACCACCACCACTCGAAGGAGGCCGCAGGTGAACCCCCCCACCCGGTACCGGCTAGGGCCGTGCGCCCGATGCCGCCGTCTGCGGCCGCTCGTCGCACGCCACCTGTGCGACTCCTGCTACCACGGCGAGATGGACCGCGGCCGCCCGACCCGCTGGCCGCGGGCCACCTACGGCCGGGACGAACTGATGGGCGAGTGGGAGCCCCTGTCGCGTGACCACACGATCGCCCAGGCCGCGGCACGGCTCGGGATGACCGCTGCAGCGCTGGACCGGGCGGTGTGCCGGGCCAGGAAGGCCGGGGACCCCCGGGCGCTCCGGCCCCGGTGGGGGAGCCGCACCGGCGTGCTCCCGACCTCCCGCACCCCCGGACGGCTGGTGTCCGCGTGAGCGTCGCCCGCGTCGCCGGCTACCCCGCCCCCATGACCCGGTTCATCACCTCCAACCCAGGCCTCGCCTCCCGCTTCCGGACCACCATCGCCTTCGACGACTACACCGACGTCGAGTTGATCGAGGTGTTCACCCGCCTCGCCGAGCAAGCCGACTACGCCGCGGACACGCCCTGCCAGGAGGCGCTCCTCGACCTCCTCGCGGCAACGGTCCGGGACGAGCACTTCGGCAACGGCAGGTGGGCCCGCAACGTCCTCGAAGAGGCCATCGTCCGGCAGGCGTGGCGCCTGCGTGACGTTGCCGAGCCGACCGTGGCGCAGATGCGGGAGCTGACCGCGCAGGACGTCGCACCGCCGTAGCGCTGCCGGAGCGTCCGCCCCTGATCTCCGTCCCCGAGAAGGGATCCCGCCGCCGTGCACACCGTCCTGGTGGGCTACTGATGGGAAGGGCCAACGTGGCTGCCGTATGCGCTCGCTGGGCACAGTTGCCTGACCGGTCCTGGCGTCTGCTCGCCTTCATGGCGAACCTCTGCCGCGACGACGACCCGGAGCTGGTCTACTACGGCGGCCGGGAAGCACTGGCCGACGTGCTGGGCGCCCCGCATACCGAGCCCGGGTTCAGGCGTGTCGAGAACGCGGTCGGCCATCTGGTGCGGTCTGGCGCGATCGTCGTGAAGCGGCGTGCCGGGAACGGTCGGAACGCGGAGTACCGGCTGAGGCTCTTCGCGGGAGTTGCCCCCCATCCGGTCGGGGGCAACCCGGATTCCGAGGAGGGGAGTTGCCCCCCGTCTGTTGGTGGGCAACAGGTTGTGGATAACGGGAGTTGCCCCCCATCCGGTCGGGGGCAACCGGGTGACACCGCAGAAAGTTGCCCCCCACTCAACGGGGGGCGCAGCCCGTCACCAGATGGGGGGCTTAGCCCCCCACGGGATGGGGGGCTAAAGAACTACTCCAACAGAACTCCCACCACACAAGACCAATCACCTCAGGTGAGTACGTCACCTGCGTCATCCACAGCCTCCAGGCCGGATCCTTCTCCGCCACCTGACCAGGCCGCTGCGCGGCCGGTCGCAACCCAGCCCGCGTTCTGGCCCACCGCCGCCCCCGATCCGTCTGCGGACGGCGAGCAGCGGGTCGGCCCCGGCGAACTCCGAACCCGATACGCCGCCGCCCGCTCCCGAGACCGGCCCGCCTGACCCCAGCAATCGTCCGGGAGCGAACCCGCTACCCGGGGACCACCAACCGAAAGAAGATCAACAGTGAGTGAGACGACAGTGACCGACCAGCCCACCGACCAGCCTGCGGCCCCGGCCGACGTGAAGATCCTCGTCCTGCAACGCGGCTGGGTCGCCGTCGGCCGGCACACCAAAGACGGCCACGAGCACGTCCTGACCGACGCCGCGATCGTCCGCCGCTGGGGCACCAGCAAGGGCCTCGGCCAGATCGCGACTGAGGGGCCCACTGGGTCGACGGTCCTGGACCGGTGCGGGACCGTCCGGGCGCACGAGCTCGCGACCGTGCTGGTCATCGACGCGGACGCCGGGAAGTGGGCCAACCGGCTGTGAGCGCGTCCTGCGCCGTGCTGGAGGAGGCGCACGCATCGATCGGCTACGGCGGCGGCGACGGCGGCTACGGCGGCGGCGGCGACGGCTACGGCGACGGCGGCGGCTACGGCGACGGCGACGGCGACGGCGGCGGCTACGGCGGCGGCTACGGCGACGGCGACGGCGACGGCGGCGGCTACGGCGGCGGCGGCGGCTACGGCGGCGGCTACGGCGACGGCGACGGCGACGGCGGCGGCTACGGCGGCGGCTACGGCGACGGCGACGGCGACGGCGGCGGCGACGGCGGCGGCTACGGCGGCGGCGACGGCGACTAAGAAGTCCCGGGCCCGGGGGCCTCCACCGGCCCCCGGGCACCACCCCAGAACGCAAGGAAGGAAACCCGTGCCCCCCAACGCCCACCCCGCCCCGATCCCGGCCCTGTCCGTGCGCCACTCGGTCCGCATGGCCCAAGCCCGCCAAGCCGGGACCCTCGTCGCGGTCTCCCGGACCGGCGTCGCCCAGATCACAGACGACACCACCGCCCCGGACGCCGTCGAAGCTGTCGCCCAGCTCGCCCAGCAGCTGCACGATGCGGTCATCGACGGCACCGGCGATGCACGGCTGACGCCGGTCACGTTCCTGCACCTGCACGGCCAGGAGGCCATCGACTGGATGGCCACCGCTAGGACCGGACCGGACCTGGCCGTCCCTGCCGTGTCCACCCGGGACGAGGAGATGGCCGCGGTGTTGCGCGCTTGCGAGCGGGCGGTGCTGGTGTCGGCGACGGTCCTGGTCGACTCCCGCCGCATGCCGAAGGGCGGGCGGTGACCATGCCGACGATCCGCGAATCCCTCGACCACGCCGCCGCCACCGCCCGGACCTGCCTCGAACGCGCACGCCGGGCCGGGATCGACCTCCCGGCGACCGTGCTGCCCTACCGCGGCCAGGACCTCATAGCCATCGCCGCCGTCCCTGAGGGCGACGGCCGTCACGCCGCCCAACTCGCCGGGATGTGCGCAGCCGGATACCGGGCCGACCTGGTGGTCCTGGTCACCGACACGTGGGTGGCCAAGTCCGTCCGGGGCGGGCTGAGCCCGCTGACCGGCAAGCCGTGGGAGCGCGGCGAGATGCAGCTCCTCGTCGAGCAGCACGACGCCCTGGCCAAGGGCTGGATCACGGAGGCGCTGGTCGTGCTGGCCGTCAACCGTGCCGGCGACGCAGCCAGCTTGCACCTGGCCTATCGGCAGGCCGGCGACCGCATCGACTGGGAGCCGGACTGGCGGGAGGTCGGGGACCTGAACGGGTTCCTCGTGGACTCGCTGCGGGGGGCGATGGCCTGCCCGGATCTGGACCAGTCGCTGCTCGCCGACCTCGGGGCGGTCCCGGCCGCGTTCGGGCTCACCCCCGACGAGGCTGCGGCCTACTCCGATGTCGCCGTGACGAGGTACCTGGTCGAGCGGGGCCTGGCATGCGTCTCGCTCGTGGTCTCGGCCGGGACCGAGCGGGAGCGGATCGTCCGCGAGCGGTTCCCGGACGCCCGGACCATCGGCCTGGCTGGGGACTGACCGCCACGCCCGCTCGTCACCGATCGCGAAGGGACACACACACCTGATGGCACGCACCGCAACCCGCACCGGCCCCGCCGGGGGGCAGCAGTGACCCTGACCCTGTACGACGAGTTCGCCGGCTGGGGTGGCTCCTCCCAAGGATTCGCCGCCGTGCCCGGAGTGCAGGTCATGCTCGCCGCGAACCACGCACCCATCGCGATCGACGTCCACGCACGGAACTTCCCGCACGCCGACCACTACCTCGGCGACGTCACCAAGGCCGACATCACCCGATTCCCGCGAGCAGACCTGTTCTGGGCATCCCCGTCGTGCCCGCCGTTCTCCAATGCCCGCGGCGAGAAGCAGTACTTCGACACTGCGACCGAGGCGACCCTGTTCGAGGACCCGGCCGAGTCGCCGGTGGAGCGGTCCAAGCGGCTCGACCTGGTGAAGCGGCGGGCACTCATGGACGAGGTCCCGCGCTACCTGCGGGCCATGGCCGACCGCGGCCGGCCGGTGCTCGCCGGGGTCGTGGAGAACGTGCCCCAGGCGCGGAAGTGGGACCAGCACGACGTGTGGCGCCGCGAGATCGAGGCGATCGGCCCGTACCGGACGCGGCTGATCGCGCTCAACGCGATGCACGCCCAGTCGATCCGGACCCGCCGCGCACCCCAATCGAGGGACCGGTACTTCCTCGCCTACTGGCTGGCCAGCTTCGGCCGTGACCCCGACTGGGACCGGTGGCTGCGCCCCAAGGCCTACTGCCCCAGCTGCGATGAGGTCGTGGACGCGGTCCAGTCGTGGAAGCGGGCCGGGCAGGACATGGGCAACTACGGGCCGGGCGGCCAGTACGTGTACCGGTGCCCCCGGTCTGCGTGCCGGCACCAGATCGTGGACCCGGCGGTGCTCCCGGCCGCGGCAGCGATCGACTGGGACCTGTACCCGGGTGCTCGGATCGGCGATCGGTCCCGGCCGTTGCAGCCAGCGACGATCGCCCGGATCGAGGCTGGCCTACGCCGGTACGCGGGCCTGCCGATGCTGGCCCCCGCCGGTGGGACGTGGCGCGGCGGGGCGCACCCGATCGACGCGCCGATGCCGTCCCGGACCACCAGGGAGACCGACGGGCTTCTGGTGCCGACCACAGCCCGGGAGGGGAGGTCAGCCTCCCCGTCTGGTGCCCCGTTGCGGACGCAGACGACCCGGCTGGAGACCGCGCTCGTGCAGGCCCCGTTCTGGGTGCTGCTGCGCGGTGGCGGGTCCAGGAAAGCCGCCTACAGCATGCTCGACCCGCTGACCACGTTCAGCGCAGACGGCACCCACCACGCCCTGGTCAACCCACCGGCGATGGTGATGCGGAACAACTCCTCCCGCGGTGACGGCGCCGAGATGTCTACCCCGGTGGGCGAGGCGCTGCGCACCCTGACCACCAGGGGCCACCAGTCGCTGATCACCTGGGGTGAGGCGCTGATGCTGCCCTACTACGGCACCGGCGTGGCCCGGCCGTCGTCGGAACCGATGGGCACGCTGACGACCCGCGACCGGTACGCGCTCGTCCAGCCCACGGACGTGCCGGCGGTCGAAGACTGCACGTTCCGGATGCTCGCCCCGGAGGAGATCGCGGCCGGGATGGCGTTCGCCCCCGACTACCAGGTCATCGGTACGAAGCGGGAGCAGGTCGCCGGCTACGGGAACGCGGTCTGCCCGCCGTGCGCGGAGGTCATCGGCTCGGCCCTGGTCGAGGCAATCACTGGAGAGGACGTGGCAGCGTGAGGCGGGCTGCGTTGACGCGGCGGACGGCGCTGCGTGCCGGGTCCGCAATGGTGCGGCGGACGGGTCTCCGCCGGGCACCGGCGGTCCGCTCCCGGCCCCGCCAGACTGGCCCCTCCCAGGACACCAAGCTCGCCGCGATCGCCCGGGACGGGCAGTGCGTCGTCGGCCTCCTCTGCCACGACCACCCTGCTCCGGAGCTGGTGCCGAACCACCGCGTCAACCGCGGCATGGGCGGCAGCTCAGACCCGGCGGTCAACCAGGTCGAGTCGATCATCATGGTCTGCCGGTTGGACAACGGCTGGCTGGAGGACCACCCGGAGCGGGCATACGCGGCCGGGTGGAAGGTCCGCCGTGGTGTCGATCCGGGCAGGGTCCCGGTCCGCTATCCGGACGGGTTCCGGTGGCTCCTGGACGGCCGTGGTGGCCGGTCCCTGGCTGACGGCGGGTCGTCCGTGGTCGAGATGGCGCTCCTCGTGGCATTCGCGGCCGCCCTGACGCTCGCCGTGGGGGGTCTGCTCGACCTCGTCCTGTCGGCTGCCACGGCGGGGCGGTGAGCACCGTGACCGCGCCCTACTACGCCGACGACAAGGTCGCGCTCTACCACGGTGACTGCCGGGGGATCCTGCCCGAGCTCGGACTCGCGGCTGACCTGATCGTGGCCGATCCTCCCTACGGTGAGACGTCGCTCGACTGGGACGTCTGGCCGGACGGGTGGCCGTCGCTCATGACCGGCCACGGGTCGTCGCTGTGGTGCTTCGGGTCGATGCGGATGTTCCTTGCCCAACACCACCAGTTCGCCGACTGGCGACTCAGCCAGGATGTGGTCTGGGAGAAGCACAATGGGTCAGGATTCGCGGCCGATCGGTTCAAGCGCGTGCATGAGCACGCCCTGCACTGGTACCGCGGACGCTGGTCCGACCTGCAGCGGGACGTCCCGCGGATCCCCTTCGACGGACCCACGAACGCCCGTTCCTCCAAGCGCCGGCCGGGGAATAGTCCAGCCCACCTCGGCGCGATCGCGCAAAACGCTGCCTACGTCAGCACCGACCGGATGATGCGCTCAGTGATCCGACACCCATCCATGCACGGCAACGCGCTCAACGAGACCGAGAAGCCGACCGGGATCCTCGAGCCGCTCATCACCTACGGGTGCCCTCCTGGCGGCCTGGTCCTGGATCCGTTCGCCGGGTCGTGTTCGACGCTGGTCGCTGCCCGGGCGCTGGGCCGTCGTGCGGTCGGGATCGAGAAGCGCGAAAGCCAGTGCGAGAAGGCCGCACTGCGGCTCGCCCAGGACTGCCTCGATCTGGGGCGGTGCGTTCCGTGAGTACAGCCAGGAGGGCCAGCGCGTGTGCACCAGATCCTGCGGCACCATCCATGACCCCGACCGGTGCTGCCGGTGGTGTGAGCGTCCGGGCCCGGACGGGCAGGACGGTGAGCACTGCGGCTGCTGTAGCCGCTGGCAGCCGCCACCCTGCCCCCGCACCGGCCGCCCTTGCACCCATTCCGGCGACGTCCACGACGAGCACGGCCGCTGTCGTGCCCATGACTGCGGCCGGCCCGGCAGCTGCACCTCCGCCGACCACGACTGTGCCTGCGGCTGGGACTGACCAGCCCACCGACCGAAGGAGCGACCCCGTGACGACCACCACGCCGGAAGCGGCGGAACCCTGCGAGATCTGCGCCGACGGCGGGACCGAGTGCTGCTCCTGCGATGCGACGGGCGAGGACGGCTACCGCGAGTGCTACGCCTGCGGCGGTACCGGCTTGGCCGTCCCGGAGCATTGCTGCGAGTGCGGCGGGTCGCCGTACTGCGTCCGCTGCCACACCTGCGGCGCCGGGTGCGTGGGCTCCTGCTCCTGTCCGGTGACTGTGCAGCTGCTCGACGGCACCACCAGGACGCTCTGATGGTCACGGTCCCGGTGTGGCAGGCGTGGTGCACCCTCCCCGGCGGGGTCCTCACCCTGGGCGCGCTGCTGGTCCGGTCCGGCCGGGAGCGGCTGGCTGAGCTGCTCCTGGCGGATGCGGAGGAGCGCCTCGAAGAGGCGGAGGGGGAGCGGGACCGCGCCCGGGACTTGGCCGCCGCCCTGGAGGCCGAGCTCGCCGATCTGGATCCGTGCCCGATGGACGTGGACGCCCTCACCGCGCGGCTGCATGTCGTCGAGGGAGAGAGCCTGGCCGGGAACACCTGGCTGCGCTACCACCACCTCACCGAGGGAGGCGGCCGGTGAGCACCCGCCGCAAGCAGCCATCCGGGAACCCGGCCCGCCGGGTCGCCTCGCTCGGCCAGCGGATCGAGGTCGCGCACAAGTACCACGCGGACTTCCGGGAGCCCCGCCCTGGGGAGCACCTGTGGATCGTGACCGGCGCGTGGCGGGTGACCGACCCGACCGCGGCCCAGCTGATCCTGGACCACGAGAACCTCCTGTCCGTCGAGGGGCCCGGTTGCTTCGTGTGCGAGCAGCCCTGGTCCCGGGAGCGGGCAGGGCAGCCATGCCCGGGCGACCCGTCATGACCGCCGTCGTGGCGACGGTGTCCGGTGAGCAGACGTCCGGGTACGCGCCGGCTGTGGCGTGGCGGGACGTCCACGACGCCGGGGCCCGGGTCGGGTCGGTGATCGTGGTGGAGGGCCGGCTGGTCGCGGTGTGCGCGTGGCCGTGCCTGACGTGCCTGCCGGTCCCTGCCGGGTGGGCTCCGGTGGAGGCGGCTGGGCTGCTGGTGCAGCACACCCGGCTGCCGGGCCACGGCGGTGGTGGCCGGTGAAGTCGCGGAAGGCTGCCAGGGTCCGGAACCAGTACATGCACGAGTGCCCCGCCTGCGGGAAACGCGCGTATGCGACGCGGAAGCATGCCCGGAAGGCGGCCAGGGTCTTCTACCCGGGGGACTCGACGATCGGCCCGTACCCGTGCAGGGATGGTGGCCGGTGCTGGCATTTGGGTCATCTGCGGCCTGCGGTGGTGCACGGTGACCTGGGCCGTGGGTGCTACCGGTGACGGGCCACCGGTTAGGCGGGTCGCCAGCCGCGTGGCGCGGGGACGCCGGTGGCGCGTTGCCGGTCGAGGCGGGCCGCAGTGTCGGGGCGGCATGCCCGGCAGGGGACGGGTCGGCCCTCAGCGTCCTCTCCCGCCCAGCCGGTGCGGTCGCACCGCCAGTGGTGGCCGTCGTGGGTGTCGGGGTGGGTGAGGTCTCCGGTGCGGTCGCGTCGCATGCCGTCAGGTCGGGACATTCCGGTCACCTCCACTCCGAGAGTACCGGGTACCCCCTACCCGTATCCAGTCCGATTGTGCACTTGTGAAAACGGAGGACCAACCAACCATGACCACCGAAGAGACCACCGGCCCCACCGTGGCCGTCGACCCCGGCCAGGTCGCCTACGCCGCTGTCGCAGCCCAACTGCCCGAACCCACGGACGCCCCGTTCGCCGGCTGGACGATCCTGGAGCTCCTCGGCCACCGGCGCCTCGCGGGCTGGCTCACCGAAGCCCAGATCGCGGGAGCGAGCTTCCTGCGCCTGGACATCCCCAGCCCTGACGGCCCGACCACAGCGAGCCAGTACTACAGCCCAGGGTCGGTGTACGCGATCACCCCGACCAGCGAGGCGACAGCCCGCCTCGTCGCGCGCACCTGCCAGCCCGCCCCGGTGCAGCGGTGGGAGCTACCCGCGCTCCAGACCAGCCCCGGCCGGGACGAGCAGGTGGACGGCGCCGTGGGCGAGGACGTGCCGTGGTGACCCGGTCGGCCCGTCACCGTGCAGGGCCCCGCAACGGCCGCCCCTACGTCCACCTCGACCCGGCCCGGACCCTGATCGACGCGGTCACCGCCCTGGACCGGGCCCTGACCTGCCCGCCCGGTGACCCCGTGCTCCTGGACGGGTCGACCGCCCTGACGGCTGCGGTCCGGGGGCTGCTGATGCGCTCCAACGCCCTGCTCGCGGTCACCGACCCCGACGCCACGCCCGAGCAGGTTGAGCAGTCGTTCGCGCAGGATCTGGCCCTGGCCCGGGCTGTCCTGGCCCGCACCCCACCGGACGTGGCACCTGTCCGGTCCGAGACCACGATGGAGGCAGCACGGTGACCAGCAACACAGAGAGCGGCCCGGAGCCGGTCCGGTACCGGAAGAAGCCAGTCACCATCGAGACGATGCGCGTCCCGGAGATGCTCGGGAGGATCGGACACGCCGACCTGTGGGACACGGCCCGCAGCGTCGCCGCCTGGTGCGGCGGCCAGGCGACACTCACCGGGCAGCCAGGGGTCCGGATCGACACCCTGGAAGGGACGATGCTCGCCAGCCCCGGCGACTTCATCATCAAGGGCGTCCAGGGCGAGTTCTACCCGTGCAAGCCCGGCATCTTCGACGAGACCTACGAGCAGGCCAGCGGGTCAGGGGACGCCCTGGCACCAGCTCAGTGGGTCGCCAAGTTCCTCGACCTCGACGACGAGCACCGCCTCCGGGCGGTCGGGCACCTCCTGGACGCCGCCGCTCGGGCGCACGCCTGCTACGGCATGGACCATGTGGGGCGGCTGGAGCAGGCCAGCCGGGATCTTGCCCGGCTCCAGGCCGGACTCTCGGAAGCCATCGACCTGATCCAGGAAGGGGACACCAAGGCCGCCGCCCAAGCCGAGGCGGAGCGGGTCCGCCTCGCGTCGGGGCTGGCTGATCTGGTCGGGGTCGATGAGGACGCGACGTCGGACCTGACCGGTGCGGTGGGTGAGGCGCTGCGGATTGTGCGGATGCTCCGGGATGACCGGGACCGCACCGGCGACGAGGCGGAACGGCTGGCCCCGCCCCCCCGGTGGTACCGGGACGGCGAGTACGTCTACCAGCTGGACCCTGTTCACCCGGACGATGAGAGTGAGGACATGTGCATCGCCGTCCTGGAGGACGCGAGCACTGAGTTCCGGGACTGGCTGGACCGGGTTATCCCTGGGTGCAGGTCGTGATCGGTGGGCCGCATCCGCGCCGGCCGTGCCCGGTCTGCGGGCGGGTGATGGCGGTGAAGTTGGACGGGACGATGGCCAGTCACGGTGCACCGCCAGCCACTGCGGCGGTGTGCCCGGGGTCGGGGTCCCCTGCGGTGGTCCCTCCTCCGCCGCGGTCACCGACGAAGTGCGTGTGTGGGCATCCTCGGGCCCGGCATCCGCGTGGTGGGGCGTGTGGCCTGTCGGTGGTGTGCGGCTGCTACCGGTGGCGGGAGGCGACCAATGCCACACGGACGTGACGTGGATTACACGCGGACGAGCCAGGCGGACACCAACCGCGAGACGAAAGCCCGCCAACTAGCCCACTGGTGCTGGCACCACGCCATCCCACCCACCGACATCACCACCTGGGACCAACCCACTAGGAACCGGGCCGCACGCACCGCAGGCGTCAACCCACCCCACCGCCTCTCCCCCACCTGGGACCTCGTGGCCGCCCTCCTCGACCAGATGACCATCTGGGCCGCCCGGCACCCCCAGGACGACCGTGCCCGGCCCCGCCACACGAGCGAACGCCCCGGCTGGACCCGACCCAAAGGACCGGCATCGTGACGATCATCGGAAACGCCGACAGGCCCCGGCACCGCTGCGAGCTGCCCATCAAGTCGGTCGCTCCCCGAGGGGCCGTCTGGCGCTGCCCCTGTGGAGCGCACTGGATCGCGCGATGTCCGCCCTACGGCTGGGCTCGAGCGACATGGCGGGAAATCCGCCGGGCCCGTCGATCCGGAATCAGTCGACCCAAGGAAGGACCACCAGCGTGAGCATCTGGAGCAGTTTCATGACGCTCGACGACGACGATGCGCCGTTCACCGACAGCAGGGACGGCACAAGGCATTGGGCGAGCGGGTCAGCCGAGTCCCTGAGCTCGACATCGCGGGGCGGCTGGATCGACCTGGCCAGCAGCAGCATGTGCGGCCTGCTCCGGATCATGTCCGCCATCTCCGACGACGCACCGGAGGTCGAACTCTTCCTGAGTCGGGACCAGGTCCAGGCTCTGCGCAACGCCCTGGATGAACAGCTGCAGCGCGGCTACTTGTCTCGGGCGCCGATCGTGGCCACTCCGAAACGGGGTCAGGCTCAGTGACCACCCGAGCAGACCCGCCAGCGGGGGCCCGCCGCAGGCACGGCGACGTCCTGGTCATCTCCTACCCCCAGCCCCTCTGTGCCGAGGAGTTCGACCGCATCGACCGGTCCATCCCGGCCGGCCTGCGGCCCGTCCTGATCCTCGACGGCGGCGCCCAGGCCACCATCGCTCACCGGGATCGGTCCCGGGCACGTCGGGCCGGGTATATGCCGAGGTGGGCCCGATGACCGCCCTACCGGCCGTCCGCCTCGACAGTCTCGGCATCGCGGGGGCCACATCAGCCCCGACCTCGATACCGGCTACCGGGAGATGTGCACCCTCGAACGCCACCCCGACAGCGTCTGGCACCGGGGCGACTCCGGCATGACCTGGCAGATGCACCAAGGGTGCACCGTCCACTTCGACCCCCGCCCAACCCCGGAACCTCATGAGTCCCCCCGGGAGACCGGACCCTCATGAGTCCCGTCCGGAAGTGCCGCCGCTGCGGGCACCGTCACGAGCGGGAGACCGCCCCTGGTGTGCCGACCTGCAGCGGCCACCGGAAAGGCACCAGCCCGCCCGCCCCGTGCCTGGCCTACCCGGAGGCGGGCGGGAAGGCGTGCCGGGTCCACGGCGGCGCGACCCGCCGGTCCAAGAACGCGGCCGAGCGAGCGAGGGCCGAGCTCGCCGCGCGCGCCGCCGCCACCACCCTCGGCCTGCCCATCGACGGCCTCGACCCGGCTGAGGTCGTCCTTGGCGAGATCGCGCACCTGGCGGGGGAGGTCGCCTGGTATCGGATCCAGGTCCGCCAGCTCGCTGCGGACGACGTGATCTGGGGCACCACGAAGCAGGTCAGCAAGCAGGCCACCGAGAACCCGGGCACCGACATCACCGAGGAAGCCCACCCGAACCTGTGGGTCGAACTCCTCGGCAAGGCGCAGGACCGGCTCCTGAAAGCCTGCGAGATCGCCCACCGGATGGGCATCGAGGAACGCCGTGTCACCCTCGCCGAGCAGGTCGGGGCGATGGTCGGGGAAACCCTCCGCGCCGTCCTGGCCGACCTTGACCTCACCCCCGAACAGGCGGAACGGGCACAGGCCCTGATCCCCGTCCAGTTGCGCGCTCTCGCCGAGCAGATCGACCCGGCAGCACGACTGTGACAACGACCGCGGCCCCGGGCGGGTGGGTGGCCAGGCTGGTCGCCCAAGCTGCCAGGAACGCCGCGGACGACCTCGACCACTCCGGGCACCGGCTGTGGCGCAAGGCCGGCTGGACCGCGACCGTCCCGGCCGGCGACCGGCTCGTCCTGACCGGGCCCGACGCGAGCACCGTCACCTACCTGATCCCCGGCGTGCACCTGCCGACCGCCCTGCACCTGCCCGTCCACCCCGACCAGGCCAGCACCGACGAGCATCCGACCGTGCCCGGCGTCCACCTGTACGCCCCGCACGGCGCGGCCCGCGACGTGTTCACCACCGCCCAGGACGAGGTCCTCCTGTCCGGTCCCGCGGGCACCGGCAAGTCCCGGGCGGCCCTCGAGCTGCTGAACCTCCTCGCCCTCGCCTGGCCCGGGATGCGCGGCCTGGTCATCCGCAAGACACTCACCTCCCTCGGCTCCACGGCCCTGGTCACCTGGCGGGAGAAGGTCATCCCCGAAGCCCTCGAAGCGGGACTGGTCCACTTCTACGGCGGATCCCAGCAGGAGGCCGCCGCCTACCGGTACGCCAACGGGTCCGCCATCAACCTCGGCGGAATGGACAAATCGACCAGGGTGATGTCCTCCGATTACGACGTGGTGTACGTCCAAGAAGCGATCGAGCTGACCACCGACAACTGGGAGGCGCTCACCACCCGGCTCCGGAACGCCCGTACCCCGGTCCAGCAGCTCCTCGCCGACACCAACCCGGACAAGCCCACCCACTGGCTGAACGTCCGCTGCCAGCGGGGCGACACCCGGATGCTCCACTGCCGGCACTCGGACAACCCGACCCTCATCGCGCCCGCCACCGGCAAACCCACCCTCGCTGGGGCGGCGTACCTGGCGAAGTTGGCGAAGCTCACCGGCGTCCGGAAGGCCCGCCTGGAGGGAGGGAAGTGGGTCGCCGCCGAGGGGATCATCTACGACGGGTACGACCCTGCGATCCACCTCGTCGACCGGTTCGAAATCCCAGCCGACTGGACCAGGTGGATCGTGGTGGACTTCGGCTTCACGAACCCCTTCACCGCACAGTGGTACGCCGAGGACGGCGACGGCCGGCTATGGATGTACCGGGAGATCTACCACACGAGACGGCTCGTCGAGGACCACGCCCGGACCATGCTCGCCCAGATGCGCGACGGCGACGGCGTCTGGTTGGAGCCCCGCCCCACCGCGGTGATCTGCGACCATGACGCGGAAGACAGGGCGACCCTGGAACGGCACCTGGGCATGTCCACCTCCGCGGCGCACAAGACGGTCAAGGACGGCATCCAGGCCATGCAGGCCCGCCTCCGGCCAGCGGGTGACGGGAAGCCCCGCCTGTACATCCTCCGGGACTCACTGGTGGAACTGGACCCGGAGCTGGAGGAGGCGAAGAAGCCGACATGCTTCGCGGAGGAGCTGCCCGGCTACGTGTGGGATCCGGCCGGGGCGACGGCGGCGGTGCCGAGGGAGACGAAGGAGACACCGTTGAAGGTGGACGACCATGGGTGCCTCATTGCCGGGACGCTGGTCGCCACCACTGCCGGAGACGTCCCGATCGAGCAGATCCGGCCATGGCACCTGGTGCTTACCAGGGCCGGACCACGACCTGTAGTTGCGAGTGGCATGACCATGCCCGCTGCGGAAGTGGTGCAGGTCCTGCTGTCGACCGGGGAAGTGCTTGTCGGTACAGGGGATCATCCTGTCTGGGTGAACGAAAGAGGCTGGTCGCGGCTCGATTCATTGGGATATGGGGATAGACTTATGGGGTGTCCAACGTCGAGCGAGTTAAGTTCGCCGGAATCACATTCCGCCGCTACCCAGACTCTCCATATCAGGCCAACCGCAACTACTTCACTCCTGGAATCGCCGACAGGAAGCGGGGAGTCGGGCACCTTCACCAGGAGATATGGAAGGCCAAGCATGGACCGATACCCGAGGGTTGCGAGGTCCATCACCTCGACTTCGACCCCCTCAACAATGACCCGGGGAACCTGGCCTGCGTCACGATCGCCGAGCACAAGGAAGTTCACCGGGAACAGGCGCGGGTCCGATCGCAAAGTCCCGAGGCTCGCGCGCATCTCGAGCGGATTCGTCCGCTCGCTGCGGCATGGCACAGCTCGCCTGAGGGTCTGGACTGGCACCGCTGGCACGCTGAGGTGGAACGCTTCGGGCATGGACCCGTGCGAACCAGCACCTGCGAGCAGTGCGGGGCCGACTTCGAGACCACCAACCAGCACGGTCGTGAGCGGTTCTGCTCGAATAGGTGCAAGACGGCATGGCGTTACGCGAGCGGCGTGGACGACGAGCAGAGGACCTGCCCCCAGTGCGGTACCGAGTTCACTACCAACCGCTACAGCCGCAAGGAATGCTGCGGACGTACATGTGCTCAGCGTCTGCGTTCAGCCCGGGCTTGTGCCGGTGTTCAACCTGACGGTGGCTGACCAGCCGGAGTACTTCGCGGCCGGCGTCCTCGTGCATAACTGTGACTGCGCTAGGTACATGTGCGCTGAGCGGGATCTCGGTGCCAGGCCTCGGGTGAGGTTCATTTGAGCGAGCAGGAGCAGGGGCGGGCTGTGGTGGGCGGGCGATGGGGTACGTGGACCTTCTACGCGGAGGTCCCGGCCGAGCAGCGCGGCCGGTCGGCCATCAGGGACCTGTTGCACGCCCAGGCGGTCGCGTTGGCCAAGGAGCGGGGTGTCCGTCTCGGCGGTGGCCCTGCGGGGCGCCCGACGCTGGGCGTGCCGCCGACCCCGCCGGAGGGTGACTGGGTCCGGCAGGCCGGGGAGATGTTCGAGGTGCGGCTGAGCTACTCGGCCTGGATCACGGACACCGAGGCGGCATCCCGATGAGCGACCCGAGGCAGTTCTCCCTCTGCCTGCAGCTGCCGGTCGAGGTTTGGCGAGAGTTGGGGCCGGGTCTGCGGGAGATGGTGCTGGACGCGATGTGGGAGCAGGCATGCCAGGGTCAGGCGGCGGTCCCCGATGGGCGGCCGTGGCGGGGGCACACCTTCGCCCGGTACGTCGCCACCCCGGATGGCCCGGTCCAGGTTCCATGCGAGGAGGCTGACGCGGACGTGGTGATCGTCAGGTGGACGGCGACCGTCCGGGACGCGCTGGAAGAGGCGTTGGAGGCGACACTGTGACCCGGACCGCCAAGCTGCCGACCCACCGGGACCCGGACTGGTATGCCCGGCGGGACGCGTGGATGGCCTGGCTCCAGACGGTAGGCATCAACCCGGAGACCACCCCCGTCGGGGCCAGGGTGACCGTGGACGATGAGGCAGGGACGGTCACGGTGCAGGTCCTCGCGTTACGGCACGGCCGCCCCTACATGGACGTCGAGACCGGTGAGCCTGCGGTGGAGGACCTGGTCGTGGTCCAGGATGGGCCGGTGGCCCCATTCCCGCAGATGGTCGAGGCAGGTGGCCTCGACCATGTCGACGTCTACCGCCTCGGCCCTGACGAGTCGATGAACTGTGAGCGCTGGGTCGTGGCCGAGGATCAGGCGTGGCTTCCTGGCGTCTACGCGACCGAAGAGGCTGCGCGGCTTGCGGTCAGCTTCTCCTACTCGGAGCTTGAGCGGCTGGGGACGATCTACCGGGTCGACGGTGAGAATCGGCCGGTCACTGTGGATGACCTGCGGAAGGTGAACCGTGGCTGACTTCGACGGTCACTGCCCCTGCCAGTTCGGCCCGAACCTCGGCGCTGACTACCAGTGCCTCCACCCCGCTGGGCACGACGGCTGGCACCTCGACCAGTACGGCAACACGTGGAGCCCGGGGCTCGGCTCGTGAGGCCCTCCTCCGCGAGGCCGGGGGAGCCGGCGAGCCTGAACCGGGGTCATCCCGTGATGGCCCGGAGCCGGAATGCGCACCCGCGCTGGCGGCTGGCCCGGCAGCAGGTGTCCCGCCGCGCACACCTGGCATGGCGTGACCAGGTCGCCCCGTACGGCCTGGCCGTCGCCGGGCTCGCGCTGCTGGCGGTCGGCGGGTTCGCCGTGTTCGGCCGGTGGGGATGGTTCGTCGCCGCTGCCGCCGTGCTGCTGCTGGAGTACCGGATCCACGAGACCCCGTCGACTGGCCCCAGCTCCAGTGGCGGGCCCGGGCTGGGACTGTGGCAGGTCGCGCTCGGCGGCGCCCTCACCGTCGCGGGCGGTCTGGTCCTGGTCCTCTCCCGGGCACTGATCCCCGGCTGACCGGAGGGTTAGTCGTGGTCGCGGATCCGCAGCGACTCCAGTAGGTCCGCCCGCAGCACCCGCGTCCACCGGCCCACCGGCACCGTCCGGAACGGGCACGTCCCCCGCCGGATCATGTCGTACGCCGCCGCCTTGCTGATCCCCCACGCCTCCGCGGCCGTGTCGACAGACATGACGGCCGGTAACCCCAGGACGTCCTGCCGGGACATGCCCCGACCAGCCCGCGTCCTGCCCGGCCCGTCCGCCACACCGACACCCCCAACCCCAGCCCATCCGGCACCACCCCAGGCCCCGGACCTGTCCAGCCCGGATGCTACTGGTCCTACCCGGGCGGGGTATGTCCAGATGGCAGAAACGCCTGCCACGAGTCCCACCCAAACCCGCAGGTCCCGGACGTAACTTCCGCCCGACAGCACCCCCGTGGTGCGACCCGGGGCGAAGGGGGCCAGCGTGGGGCCACAGGA
>Ga0299912_10000187_pt1 | contig 65112 bp, 96 predicted proteins | sample RVTome_2_FD_207667 | JGI IMG/M metagenome (GOLD analysis project Ga0299912, IMG submission 207667) | Soil microbial communities from uranium-contaminated site in the Upper Colorado River Basin, Wyoming, United States - RVT95D214 (version 2) ... | reverse complement strand
AGCAGTGGTCGGAGTACTGCCGGCTCGTCTATGTCGCGACGCTGAACGGCCACAAGCTCGGCGCCGCTGGATACGCGTTCGAACGGCAGTTCGGTCACTGGCCTCGGTACACACAACCGCGCAGGGATGAGGCGCTGAGACTCGCCGTGGAGAGAATACGTGCCGATAATCAAAAAGCTAGCTAGACCACGGCGTGATCCGCTCGAAAACGACATCCAGCGCGACATCATCCACGCCGTCAACGCGCTGCCGGACGCTCGCGTCGAGCGCAACAACAAGTGGGAGGGCTGGGTCGTCGAGGACAATGGCTCCAGGCACTACGTCGTCGCCGGCCTCCCCGACGGCAGCGCGGACCTCATCGGGCGCGTGAAGGTGCTCGTCACGCTCCGCGGGCGCGAGCTCTACATCGCTCGCGCGTTCTATCTCGAGATCAAGCGGCCCGGTGAGAAACAGCTTCCGTCACAACTCGAATGGATGGAAAAGGCGCACTACATGACAGCGTTTTATGCGGTCGTTCATTCTGTCGACGAGGCGCTGGCTGCGGTTGAGCGGTGCAGGAGGGGAGAGATTCGATGACCATCAGCATAGCCAAAGAGTTCACGTTCGAGTCAGCGCACAGCCTGCCGAACGTGCCCGACGGCCACAAGTGCAAGGCGATCCACGGTCACTCCTACGTTGTGACGCTCCACGTCCGCGGCGACGTGGGCGCCCATAGCGGCTGGGTGATCGACTTTGCCGAGATCACCGCAGCGTGGGAACCTCTGCGAAAGACGCTCGACCATCATTACCTGAACGAGATCCCAGGGCTCGAGAACCCGACGAGCGAACGCCTCGCGATCTGGATCTGGCAGCACATCGCGCCCGTGCTCCGTGGGCTGTGGCGCGTCGACGTGTCGGAGACGCGCTCGTCCTCGTGCACCTATGAGGGGCGGCGCGAGGTGCCATTCAATCAACTTCTGCTATCCACCATCCAAGCCGTTGGCGTCGATATATACGAGCGCTTCTTGCGCGGCAAAGGCGGTCAGTCGTGAGGGCCGTCTTTGCCGTTGGCGACGCGTCGACCGCTCTGCGGCTTCTGCCGGGGCGCGACATGCTGATCTCACATGCCTACATCGGCTCTTCCTGGGTGCCCGTGAAGAAGGTACCGGAGATCGCCGCGAGTGCTTCCGAGTTGTGGATCGACTCTGGCGCGTTCACGTACTGGCAGCGTGAGAAGAAGGGGCAGAAGACGGACACGATCACCGTCGAGCATTGGGCGGCGTATCTCCTATCCGGCGTCCAGTTCTCGTGGGCGGTCAACCTAGACGTCATCGGAGACGCCGCCGCTTCCGTCGAAAATTGGCGACGCCTCTGCGCGCTCGTCGGTTTGATCGCTGATCGCGTTGTCCCCGTGTGGCACGAGGGCGACCCGATTGAGCATCTCGACGCGTACGACCCCGACAAGCGCGTCGTCGGCCTCGGCCGGACAGAAGGACGCAGCCCCGGCGCGGCAGGGCGGAGGAAGACCTTCCAGTTCTACGACACTGCGTTCAACCGCTACCCCGAAGGCCGCTTTCATCTCCTCGGCAACAGCAACCCCGACCTGATCGAGCCCTATCCCGCGCGGTCATTCGACGCGACGACGTGGCAACGGGATTCCGCCTACGCGCAATCGCACGGCTTCCCGTGGTGCCGCGTGTCGAAAGAGACGCGGATGCAAGCCTATATCGAGGCCATCGCAGCCATCTGCCACCGCCCCGCCCCGCCTGAAAAGCAACTCTCCATCCCTGGAGTTATCGAGCGATGAACGACTCTCTCCTCGCCGCCGCTCTCGCCCTCGCCGCCGACGGCTTCGCGGTCTTCCCCTGCCACACGGTGACCGCGGCCGGCGCGTGCTCGTGCGGCAAGCCGAAGTGCGCTGACGTCGCGAAGCACCCCGCCACCCCGCACGGACTCAAGGACGCCTCGACGGATGCCGCGGTTATACGCGCAGCGTGGGGGGCCAGCGATTACAACGTCGCGATCGCTACAGGCGCCGAGAGCGGGACCGTGGTCATCGACATCGACCTCCGGGGCGCCGACCTCGAAGCCGCACGCGCGCTCTTCCCGCCGACGCGCGCCGCGCGCACGGGCTCAGGCGGGCTGCATCTGTACTACCGCCACCCCGGCGGTGCGAAGGTGCCGAACAGCACGAAGAAGATCGCTCCCGGCTGCGACGTGCGCGGCGACGGCGGCTACGTCATCGCGCCCCCCTCGCGCCACGCGAGCGGCGACGCATACGCGTGGGAGGACGCCAGTGTGCCGATGGCCGACGTGCCGGAGGAGCTGCTCGCGACGATGCGGCGGAGAGGGCCGCGGTCATCACCGCCCGCCACGCCGCCTGCACCCCTCCCTGCGCGCGCGCCAGCGGCCAGCGACACCCGCCCTCGCCGCTACGCCCTCGCCGCGCTCGACGGAGCCGCCCGTGACCTGCAGAGCGAGCCGAAGGGCGCCCGGCATACCGCGGCGTACGCGAAGGCGCACAAGGTCGGCGGTTATGTCGGCGCGGGGCTCCTCGCTGAGCACGAGGCCGAGGCGCGACTCCTCCACGCAACGCGCGCCGGCGGGTGGGACGCCGAGCGCGAGGCGAACACGCTGAAGGCCATCCGCGACGGCCTGCGCGAGGGCGCGACGAAGCCGCTCGCCGTGCCCGATGCCCCTCCGCGCTCTGCTGCGCCCACCTCTACATCCGCGGCTGTAGAGGCCGAGGAGCGAGCCGCCATCCAGGGGGAGAGCCCCACCCTCAGCCCCGACGCCGCGGCGCTCCTCCGCGACGTGCAGAGCATCCCCGTGCTGTCGCTGAAGCGCGACAAGCGCACGGGCGAGAGCAAGGGCACATACGCGAACGTCTGCGCCGTCGTGCGGCATATCTACGGCGGCTGCCCGACGAACCCCGCGCGGCGCCTGAGCTTCAACGAGATGACCCTCAACCCCGTCGTCGACGGCGAGCCGCAGCGCGAGGGGCACGACCTGAGCGCGCTGCGCGAGCGCATCGAACTCGACCACGGCTTCGCGCCGTCCGCCGAGAACGTGAAGGCCGCGGTCATCCACGTGGCCCACGAGCAGTCGTTCCACCCCGTGCGCGCCTACCTCGACGGGCTTCCCGCGTGGGATGGCGTCTCGCGCGTCGACGCGCTCGCGCAGATGGTGCTGAAGATCAACCTCGAGGAGCAGCCACTCGCCGCGGTCTTCCTGCAGAAGTGGCTCATCTCCGCCGTCGCCCGCGCGTTCGTCCCCGGCTGCCAGGTCGACACAGCGCTCGTGCTCTTTGGCCATCAGGGGCTCAAGAAGAGCGGCTTCTTCCGCGTCATCGGCTCGCCGTGGTTCCGCAACACGAAGATGGACATCGCGAACAAGGACGCCTACCTGCAGCTCCACAGCGCGTGGATCTACGAGTGGGGCGAGATCGACGCCATCACGAGCATGCGCCACGCCGGCGAGGTCAAGGGCTTCATCACGTGCCAAGAAGACACCTTCCGCGCGCCCTACGCCGCAGCTGTCGCCTCCCACAAGCGGAGCGGCGTCATCGTCGGCAGCACGAATAAGGAGAAGTTCCTCACCGACCCCACGGGCTCCCGGCGCTTCTGGATCATCGACCTCGATCACCTCGACCCCCTCGCCGGACAGCGCATCGACCTCGCCGCTCTCGCCCTCATGCGCGATCAGGTCTGGGCCGAAGCCGTCCACCTCCTCCGCTCCTACCAGGCGCACGAGACTGCCGGCATCGAGGCCGAAGAGAACCCGTTCAAATGGTGGCTCACCCCGCAGGAAGACGCCGCCCGCGAGCTCGCCGCTGAGCGCCACGCCGTCGAGGACGACCCATGGCTCGAGGTCGTTGAGCGCTGGCTCGCAAAGAAGCCCAACCGCCAGCCGCAGAAGTTCCCGCAGGACCAGATCCACATCAGCGACATCTTCGACTCGATGAAGCTCGAGCCCGCGCAGAGGAAGCACCTCGACGCGCTCAGGATGGGCGCTGTTCTGCGACGACTTGGGTACGAGCGGAAGAAAACCCGCACCCACTACGGCGAGCGCCTGAACGTTTGGATGTGGCTGCACGAGCGACATGCTCAGCCGACCGTGACGCCCCTCGAGGTCGAACTGGCCGCGGTTCACCACCTCGTCCCCCACTCCTGATCAAGTGCAAGCGCCGCATGTCCCGGCGTCCCCCCACTGCCCCCCCACCTCGTTTTGCCATGGGGGGGCGTCTTTTCACAAGCGATATCAGATGGTTGCAGGCGTGCCCCGGCATCCCGGTCGTGTCCCGGGGGTTGTGCGCTGAACCTGTATACGTCGGCACCACCACACGGCCACCACGCGCCGCTCCACACCGCCGCCCGGCTCCGCGCTTTTCTTGTAGAGATCTCATCATAGATGGGGGGACATAGGGGACAGCTTGTTTTGTAGGCTCAAACGCGTCCCGCATAGGGGGGACAACATAGGGGACAGGAGGGACAACATCCGCTCGAGCGGATGAAACCGCCGCCGGAGCGGATGGCGGGGGAGTGGATCTGAAAATTCCAGCGTCACTACCGCCCGGAACGTTGCATCCCACATGCATAGTTTACGACGTGCGGCTCCGGCGGCGGCCCCAGCGCACAGGGTGGATCGTCGATGATCCACCCCCCGCCGGACATCGAGCCGCGGCCGAAATCCGCAGGAGGCGAGCGACGGCAGCGCCTACATGGTGCGAGGAATTCGACACACGACGTACGGTTAACGCTCGCTAACCGTACGGTTCTGCTGTAGGCTGTTTCTCATGAAGCGAACGAAGATGCGCGGCCTGGTGACGGATCGGGGAGTGGAGATGGTTGCGTCGGTGGCGGTGAAGCCCGGCGCGGTGTTCATGCACCGCTCGGAGGGATCGCACGTGGTGACCGAGGCATCGGATACGTGCGTACGGTTCGCGGGCAAGCCTGCCCCGATGCCCCGCTTCGTGTTCGACAGCTTGGTGACGCTCGGTCTCCTGAAGGCGGTCGGCTGATGGTCACCCGCCGCCGCCCGAAGAAGGCTCCGCGCCTCACCGCTATCGCCTACATCCGCGTGTCGACCGAGGAGCAGGATCTCGGCCTTGACGCACAGCGTGCAGCCATCGAGGCGTGGGCCGTGCGTGAGGGCGTGGAGGTGCTCGCCTGGCACGACGAGAAGGTGACAGGCGGCGCTGAGCTCGCTGACCGGGGCGCCATGCTCCGTGCTCTCGCTGAGGTGAAGGCGCGCCGGGCAAGCTACCTCGTCGCCTACCGCCTCGACCGCCTGGGCCGTGACCCGCTGACCGCGCTGCTTGTGGGCCGCGAGGTTGAGCGAGCAAAGGCGCGCATCATGTACGTCACGGGCGGCGGCGCCGCGACGAGCGATCCCACATCGAAGCTCCTGCGCACGGTGCTCCTTGGTGTGGCCGAGTTCGAGAAGGACATGATCGGCGCGCGCACGAAGGCCGCGCTCGCGGTGAAGCGTGACCGCGGCGACGCCCTTGGCCGGCCGGGGCGCGAGGCGTTCGGTTTCCGCCGCGAAGGGGCGACGCTCGTGGAGGAGCCGAGCGAGCAGGCGACGCTCGCCAGGGCGCGCGAGCTCTACGCCGTCGAGGGCGTGGGGCTGCGGTCGGTGATCGCGACGCTCACGGCTGAGGGACGGACGAACAGAAACGGGCGCGCGTTTGGCCTCGAGGAACTGAGCAAGATGGTGAAGGGAGCGATGAGATGAACATCAAACTGCGGCTGATAGATCTTCCGACCGATGTGCAGAAGCCTCTCTTCCCTGCTGCGGAGGGGCATCTAGCGCGCACGTCGCTGCCGATGATCTTCTCGTGGGGCAACCCATGGGGCGACACGTCCTACGAGAACATGGTGGAACTGCGTGCAGAAATCGACCGAGAAGCGGTGACGGTCGAGGTCGAGACGCTGCCCCTGTACGACAAGGCGCGGCACGCTACCGATCTACACCACTTCTCGGGACGCACCGACGAGCACCGCGAGGTCTGCGCGCGGGCTTCCGACTGGCTGATCGCGCACGGCCTCGGCACCCCAGTCTTCCTCGAGCCGACGTACCCTTTCGGCTTCAACGTCCGCGCTGACGTGGGTTCCGCGGATGACAAGACGCTCATCGAGGCGGGCTACACCTACTCGGCGAAGGTGCTTCAGGCGCTGCCGATGGGGCTCGTCGTCGGCGTGGCGCCCTACGCTGAGCACGTCGGGCTCCGCGACGAGGTGCTGTTCATCTTCCGCCGCATGAAGCCGTTACGGCGTGAGAGCATCCCGCGCTTCACGAAGAACCCTCTCGCGGGCGTGCTGTAACCAGCCTCTTGAGTGCTGTTTCTGAACTATCTTCAGGCGCGGCTGAAATACTTGTTGCTAGTAGTAAACGAGTCGTGTACTACTAGGGCATGAAGAACGCGACGACATGTGACGAGTGCGGAGCGGACCACGGCGGACACGAGTGCTGGTGCTCGCTGCATACCGCGGACACCGACCTGGAGACCATCCTCCGCGAGCGGAACCGTGAGGTCGGCTGGTGGATCTGCGTCAACGGTCGCCGCGTCCAACGCTTTCAGATGCCCGCCGGGTCGACGGCTTCCCCGGCGTGGGTCGAGCGGCAGGTCCTCGCCGCGACCGCGCGCGGCGAGGACTGGGCCGGCGACGTCACGACGGAGAGGGATTGACAGGCGCTGTGGGGAGCCGCGGAGGAGAAGAGAACATGAAGACGATCGAACTGAGCGGGCGATACACGGTGGGCGCGGTCCTCTACATTCGTCCGGGTACGCCGCGCGAGGCTGAAGCCTGGGAGGAGGAGGCGCCCGTCACGCCCGCGTGGGAGACCGTGGGTCGCCGCGAGCGCGCCACGATGACCGCGGACCAGGTGGCGCTGCTCACGACAGTGAAGGTCGTGAGCGTTCGCGCGGCGACCGAGGCAGCTCAGGCGCGCGCGGCCTCCTCCGAGGGGAGTGTGGGCGTGCGTGAGACCTCGATCTGCGAAGTTGTCGAGGCGCCCACGCCCGCCGCGCCGAAGTCCGGCGGGGGTTCGTTCACCGACCCCGAGGGGATCACATATACACGGAAGGGCTGATCGCCCCCGCCATCCCCTTCACCCCCAACGATGGCGCCGGGGGTTGGGGCGTTGAGGAGATAGAAATGAAGACCACGACCACGAAGCTCGCAGAGATCGAGACCCTTATTGCGGTTGGTGTCCCCGAAGAGACCGCCGCTTCCCTGGCGGGCGTGAGCGTCGAGGCGCGGTTCCGTGGCTTCGCCGGACACCTGCCGCCCGCGGACATCTCCGCCTGGGGTCCTGAGCTCGAAGAGGCAGGCCTCGGCGACCTCGCTGACCGTGCTCGCGCTCTCGACCCTGGCTGAACATCGCCATGCTTTCCTCCCCGCCCCCTCGGCTCCGGCCCAGGGGGCTTTGCCGCGTGAGGAGCATGAACATGAAGATCGCATACCCCATTGGCGCGTCACCCGCCGGTCGAGCCGTCGCTCGCGCAGCTCTGCGCGAGGCCCTTCGTTCGCGCATGGCAATGCATATCCGCGGGGCGACGGCGTACGATGAAGGGTGGTGCATCCGCATCCACCTCGAATGCGATCGCCCGCTCACGAAGCGCGCCGTGCGCAGGATCTGCGGAGCGGCGCCTGCGGTTGCGAAGGCTGTTCGTCGCGCGCAGCGCGCCAGCTCGGCGCCGGCCCGCGTCGAGGTGCTGATCGGTCGTGGCGCCGGTCTCGACACCGTTACGATTTACGCCGCGTGAGGAGCATGAAGATGAAAACGAATGAAGAGCTGAAAGGCAAGGACGCCGTGACCACCGAGATCTACAAGGGTTGCAGGATCAGCGGGGACCGCGCGGCTGAGCATCAGGTAGCGCACTACAGCCGCGGAGACACCGTGGTTGCGGAGCGGATGCGCTCCGGAGAGCAGCTCCTCTGGCGGGCATACGCGCCCGACGCGAGCGGCCATACGACCGTGGCGCTTCAGCCCTCTGGAGCCGCGTACGACAGCGCCGAGAAGGCGCGTGCTGCGGTGGACCGGCACGTCGAGGTCGAGAAGCCCCGCTGGACCGACATCGAGCTTTCCAGCATCTACCGCTGCGCCTTCGAAGCGCACCCCTCGCGACACGCCGATCCCGCGCTGGCACTGGCCTCCGCGGGGGAGACCCTCGCGGAGCACCTCGCCCCCGGACAGACGGGCCTCGTCGACCAGGAGGCCCTCACGTGGGTGAGCGATGACGCCGAGTACGAGGCGCTGTCCGCCAAGATCCGCCGCCTCAGCGACGAGCTTGCGCTCCTCGAAGGCGCCGCGAAGGGCTCACCCGAAGAGGCCCGGTATCTCGCTCTGCACGCGGAGTACGCGGCGGCGCTGGCGGCCCGTGGCGCGATGGGAGGTGTGAGGTGAGCGTCCGAATAACGGACGCTCGAAACGCTCATCCGGCGGCGGATGGGTACGGCGGACAGGACAGCCGTTGTGAAGAGTCGACTGCGACCGCCGCTTACCAGGCGGCGCGCCGCATCCAGGCGGAGCTGGGGTTGACCCAGCCGCTGGTGTTTCGAGTCCCCTTCTGGGGAGGGGGGCACGCCGAAACCTGGGACGGATATACCGTCGAGACCGACGACGATGCCATCGTCACCCACGTGGCGCACAGGTCGCCGTACGACGATGAGGAGCCATAGCCGTGAACATCACCGAGCAACTCCTCGCGACCCTTCGCCGCGAGACCCAGCCCTTCGTGATGCCCACGACGGGACGCCTCGCGTGGGGCGTTGACGGTACCCTTAGGAAGGCCAAATGGCTCGAGGCCGCCGATCTCCTCGATCGACTGGCCTGGCGCCACGGCATGCGCTGGGAAAGCGATGCGACGCGGGCGTCCGTGGCCGCGTCGCCGTGTGCCTGGGCGTCGACCTGGTTCCGGCTCACGCCGATAGGTGACACCGTTCGCACGTGTTCAGGAGCCCGCGGTCGGGGACGCAAGCACGCGGCAAAGGGGCGGCGCGCAGCCCGTGCGAGGGAGGCCTTCCAGCGGTCATGCCTCACGAGCGGGACGATCCTCTACGAGGATATGCCGATCTCGCTCGCGCTAATGGACACCCTCGCGCGCTCGGTGCGTGGGGAGAAGGGCGACCGGCTCGGCCCTTACGAGCGGGGCGTGCGGCCTGGGAGGAGCACATGAGCGCCTCTCCCTGCGGCACCTTCACGCCCCGCTCCGAGCGCGACGTCGAGGCCTGCGGCGCCTGTGGATGGTCGCGCGGGTCGCATGCCGGGGAGCCCGCCGACGAGCCGCCGAGCACAGACAGGCCGGGATACGCGAGGGGGCTCAGCGATCATGAGGTGTTCAGGCCTGGCGGCATCCTCGACCAGCGCGTGGCTGGCTGCGGGTGATGCGCCCACCGCACGCCCTTACTCGCCTCCACGCCGTGCACCCCGAGCAGGCCGTCGAGCAGCTCCGCATGGTGGTGACCGAGGCCTCTGGCGACGTCGCTGCGGCTGCTCGCAGGCTGGGTGTGTCGCGCGTGCTCGTGCATCGGTGGCTCACGGCATGGGGGCTGCGGGTGTGGTTGACCGCGGCCTATCCGCGGGGCGAGCGGGCGAGGGCGGGACGGATGAAGGGGCGCCGGGTGGCGCAGAAGGAAGGGACAGGATGATCTCAGCAGAAGAAGCGAAGCGGGTGTGGACGAAGGACGACGAGAGCGCGTACACGCAGGCGGAGAGCGCCATCGACGCGGAGATCCGCGGCTCGCTCGAGGGCAGTGTGTGCGCTGATCTCTCGTCGGTGCATGGGCTCCGGCGCGCGGTGCGCGAGAGTTTGACCGCGGCCTATCGGGCGGGCGGCTGGATCGTGACGTGGCGCGACGGGGATCAGCGGGATCCGGGGCCGTTCGTGGAGCTTCACGTGGCGAGCCCGCCGCGGTCGGGGCCAGGGCGATGAGCATGACAAGCGAGCAGATCCGGCAGGCGCTGGGCTTGAAGCCGTGGAATGAGCACGCTCGGTGGGTGAGGACCGCGCTTCCTGGCATCGACCCACGGCGCCGCAGCGGCCGAACGACGCGCATCATCTGCGACGGCCTCGCGCGCGTGAGCGAAGGGACGCCCGTGCGCTTCGTTGCCGCGACGAAGGCCGCGCTCGACGGCATGATGACCATGGCCTGGGCGGCGGCGGCGCGCATGGGGCTCGATCCCGCGCTCATCGAGGGGGTGCTGTTCAGCGAGCAGGAGCGGCAGGCGCGAGGGCGCGACCCGATGCCCGAAGACTTCGAGGACCACTTCAGGCTGCCGCGCCGAGGAGCAGAGCGATGAGCACAGCAGATAATGATGACCCCCCGCCGACGCAGCCCGCCGGGCCGGCACCTCGGCGCATGAGGAAGCCGCCCGCTGCTGACGTCGCTCCCTTCGAGCCGCCGGCCCCACGCCGCAAGCCGCGCGAGAAGAGCTTCTTGCGCTCGCCGCACGGGCGCGCGAAGGAGCACGGGACGCCGGGGCCGCGGGTGGAGGTGCCGCCGCCCGATGAGCTATCTGTGCCACGTGCTGTGCCACCTCTGCCCGTGGCTGCACGAGCGCCGGGGGGACGGTTCGCGCCTGGCAACGCGCTCGCCGTTCAGGGCGGAAAGGCGCGCGCGCGCCAAGTTACCTACGCGACGCGCCTCGGTCTCAGGCCGGAGTTCATCGAACAGGCGCCCGACGACTTCCGCCGCCACATGGCACACGCTGGCTCATATAGGCAGGCGCGCATCCAGGAGCTCGCGCTGATCGTGGGGCAGGAGGGGATTGGTCCCGGTGTGAAGGTGCGGATCGGGCAGGCGGCGTTGCAGATCGGCGCGTCGAAGTACTTGTTCGAGCAGGCCGTCGCGCTGATGTCGAAGGATCCGGCGCTCGCGCTGAAGTTCTTTGGCGAGGGGCGGAAGATGGACGACTCGTCGCGACAGAACGAACTATGCGGTCACGAGCTCGCCGTGCGCGAGGCGAAGGCTCGCGGTGTTGACCGCGGCCCTCGGGATCCGCTCGCGCGGTTCGGCCCCTCGGCCCCAAGTTGTCTTGTCGTGGTTGAAGACAACTCGACAGGCGACGATGCCCCAGCCTCTAACCTCGACGGTCGAGTTGACGAGTCGTGACGAACGTTGGACTTGTGGGTGCTCACACAGGGTCTAAGTGCGCCAATCGAGTTGACCGAGGCACTCGACCGTCGAGGTTAGAGGCTGCCAAGTTGGCCGTTGGTGTTGCTCGACCAAGCCGAACGGCGCACATAGACCCTCTAACTGCGCTGATCGAGTTGCAGCGAACGGTCCTATCGTTTGGTTTGGAGGCCTCTAACTTCGACGGTCGAGGTGCAGGAAAGCGCCTATCGGTGGGATTGGAGGCTCGCTGGAGGGGTCTAACTTCGCCGATCGAGATGATCCGTCTGTTCGAACGTGTAGGTTGGGCACCTCTAACTTCGCTGATAGGATGGCCTGTTTCACACGACCGTTGGGTTTGGCGCTCCTCGTCGCAGGTCTAACTTCGCCGGTCGTGTGCGCTAATCATGCCGACCGTTGGGATTGGGGCCAGGGCGGGTGGGGTCTAAGTTGGCCGTTCGTGAGAGAAGGCAACTCATGCGGCGTGGTTAGAGGCTGGGACAGATCGCGCGTGCACTTACAGCCGCGGGTGTAGTATAGAGAGCGAGGAGGTTGGGTGATGGACGAGGAGAAGAAGGTGGAGCCCGTGCGGCCCGCGTCGGCGGGGGAGTGGGCGCTGTGGGATGCGGCGGCGGTCGCTCTCGTGTTGTCGGGGCGGTCGACGGAGTACGCCGCGCGGCTGGCGGACGCTCTCCTTATAGAGAGGCGCCGCCGTGGCGTGGTGACCGAGGCATCTCCCGCGGGTGTAGCGCCGTCGGTGGGGCAGGTGCGCGCCGGGGATCCATGACACCGGCCCCGGTATGATGATGCTGACGGCGGGCGCGCTTTTGGGCAAAGGGCGAGCGTTCGTGCTCCCTGGGCCGGATTGGCACCCCTGGAAGGGCGGTGCCTCTTTCGCCAATGGGTCCATCCCAGCCCTCCACGTCACGACGCAGCCGCGCGCCGCAGACATCGCCGCCCTGCTCGCGGTGATGTCGGAGCGGCGGGCGCTCGTATGCAGCCCGCGGGAGGCGCTCGATCTCACGGCGGCAGACCTATGGGAGCCCTCGGAGCAGGACATCGCACAGCCACTCATTGACCTGATCGATATCCTGATCATCGCCGGCTTCGACGACCCGCTCCACCCCGAGCACGTGCGCTCGCTTGTGGAGCAGGGAAGGGCGGCGGGGGTGCCGGTGATCTTTGCCGGGTGGGGGCGATGGTTGCCGCAGGACCAAGGGTCTGGCCCATTCCAACCCACCAAGTATGTGTTCCTCAACCGGGATGGCAGGATCTGCACGACGGGGGACTCGTTGCGCGGCGGCGATGGCTGGGTGGGCGTGGGGCGCGTTGACGAGGGTTACTCCGGCCACGTCGTCGACAACAGGATCATCAAGGGAGCTGGCGCGCTCCTCGACGGACAACCCGTGTGCGATTGGCCGGCGTGGCTGGGAGGTGAGGCGTGAGCAATATGGGGCCCAGGGAGAAGGCGTTGCGCGAATCGGCCGCGGAAAACTTCCCGCCCGATGGTGAAGGGTACTTCCGCGTTCCGCTGGCGCAGAACGCTTTGCTTGGGGCGCAGCTGCTCGACAGCTTCGAGGAGGCTCTGAACGGTTGGGAATACGCGGCGCAATACAAGGGCGAATTCCTAGCGAAGAAGCACGGTGACGCCGATGATATCGCACGACTGCGCAAGTTGCTGGAGGCCTCGTAGTGACCTCGCTCGCCCTCTGCTATGGCGCCACCGAGGAGCAGCGGCTTCTCGTCGAGCAGCACGTCGGTCGTGCGCTCCACGCCTGGCCGGCGCCGCGAAGCCCCGATTATGCCTCGGTGCTCGTCGGCTTCGGGCAGCACGCAGGCACCCTCGCGGCGGCGTGGACGAGTTTTTCGGAGCAGGCGCGCGCCGCGGTGCGGGTGGTGGTGCTCGTGGGGCCGACGGCGCCGTGGGCGGAGCAGCGCTGCTCTTGTCGGCAATTTTTCGATGGCTGCGCGGGTCTGTGTGGGGATGATGCGCACCTCCCTCTCGGCCCCCTCGAGCCGCTGCGCGCGGTGGCGGAGATGGCGCGCTGCACGTGGACGTGTGGCGATTGGGTGGGCGACGACGGGAAACCAGAGGCGCCGACGGTGCACACGTGCACCGCGCTGGCGACGCGCTTGAGCGCAGTTTATGAGCGCGCCACGGTGGCGGTTTGCGATGTCAACCATGAGAAACTCACTCCATGGGGTGGCTGGGATTCGGATGACGTAGAGCCGCTCCGAGGCCCGCGCCTCATCATCACGGCGCACCCCGAGCGGGAGGCGTGCGCGGGTTGTGGAGGAAAGGGTGAGCGCGCGTTCGCGCCGGGTCATTGGATTGCGGTATGCGACAATTGCGTCGACCATAAGACCGGGCACGGCACCGGCCGCGCGCTCGGGAGCGCGGAGGTGGCGCGGGAGTTGAGCGGCGACGCGAGCGCGCGCGAAGACATCTGGCAGCGAACAGACGGTGGACTCACGACCACCCACTATCCAAGCCGCGTCGCGCACGACGAGCACGCGCTCCAGGCGGCGCTAGGCCTCGTGGTGTCTGCGTGACCGTGGCCCTCTGGACTGGCCCACCCATCGGCGCGATGCGCTCCGGCTTCCTCGCGGTGAGCGGCTGCCGTCCGCCGAGCGGTATCCACAACCAAGCGCCGTGCTGGGATACATACCGCCATATCATCGCCGACGTCCGCGCGTACATCGCAGCCGCTGGGCTCCGCGTCGTCCACGGTGGCGCTGAGGGCGTCGACCAGGCGGCGGGTTCCAGCGAAGTGTGGCTTCCCGACTACGGGCTCCACGGACGCGCCGCCCCGCTCATCCGCAACGCCTACGTGACGACGACGGAGCGCTTCTGCGCGTGGCCAGCGCCGTGGAGCCGCGGCACGTGGGATGCGATCAAGCAGCGGGCCGCGGCGTGCGGCGCGGTGGGGATGGAGATCCGGATGGTCGAGGACGTCTGTCCGGCGGACGTGCGTGCGCTGCTGCGTGAGAAAGGGGCGACGTGGCGGCGGATATGAGCCGCCCGCGGCTTCCGTTCGTCTACGATTACAGCCGCGCCTGTAGATCCCTATGACATCGAAGAAGAAGCCCACCGCTCCCGCCCCGCCCCGCGTCATGACCGCGGCTGAGTACGGGGCGCACATGCTCGAGCGGCTCGAGAGCCTCGACCGCATGCTCGTCCACCACGGCTGGCCCGCGATCTCGCCGTGGTGGTGGAAGCAACTGCGTCGCTTCTACCTCAGCGGGCGGCGGCGCTTCGTGCTGCGGGTGGGCCGGCGCGGCGGAAAGTCGTCGACGATGTGCCGCGTCGCGGTCGTCGAGACGTTGTTCGGCGCGCATGTGGTGCCGCCGGGCGACGTGGGGGTGTTCGTGATCATTGCGCAGGACAAGGACGCGGCGAAGGAGCGCCTCGACACGATTGAGGAGATCCTGAAGGCGATGCGTCACGAGTACTCGCGCGTTGACGGCCAGCGGCCCACCATTGAGACGAAGAGCGCGCTGAATGACAAGCGCGTGATCTTCCGCGTGTTCCCCGCGACCATCAAGGGCGTCTCGGGGCCGACGTGCATCGGCGCGATATGCGACGAGATGGCGAAATGGGAGGACCGCGAGACGGGCGCGAACCCCGCGACCGAGGTTATCGCGTCGCTGAAGCCGTCGATGGCGACTCAGCCGCTGTCGAAGCTATGGATGATCTCCTCACCGTTCGCGACGCTCGATGCGCATTACAAGGCGTACGAGCGCGGCGAGACCGACGGGCAGTGTGTCGCGTGGGCGCCGTCATGGGTGGCGAACCCTACGTTGACTGAGGCTGGTACGCGTGCCGACGAGGAGGACGAGCAGACCTGGCAGCGCGAATACAAGGCGATCCCGATGTCCGCGGGGACGTCGTTCTTTTTCGACCACGACGTGATCGACGCCTCGCTGAAGCGCGCGCTCGAGGCCGGGGAGCGCCGGCTCGTGGCTGGCCTCGACGCAGCCTTCCGGCGCAACGCCGCCGCGTGCGTGCCGACGGCGCGCGTGGGCAATATGTACGGGCCGCTCGAGGTCTGCGAGATCGTGCCGCAGCCGGGGGCGCCGCTCGTGCCGGGGCTCGTGGTGGACGAGTTCTCGCTTGTGGCGCAGCGGTACGGCTGCACGGAGTTCGTGGCGGACATGCACTACATCGAAGCGGTGCGGGAGCACGGCGCGCGCAACAAGATGCGCGTGCATGACGGCTTCACTGACAAAGAGACCGCGATGATCGGCGCGCGCGTGATCGCGAACAGCAATGGTTTCGCGCTTCTCGGCTTCGAGCGGTTGGCGAAGCAGCTCAAAGAGATGAAGCAGAAGCCTTCGCCGAGCGGGCGGCTGACGATCTTCAGTGAGGGCGCTAGCACGTCGAGCCACGGCGACGTCGCGTCGGCCTTCATCGAGGCGGTGGACTTCCTCGCGCAGGGCGGCGGGCGGATCTATCTGCCGCCGTCGTTGATGGTGAGCGCGCATGGCGGCGCGGCGGATAACCGCTGGGGGAATGATCACAGGGGTTTTTGAGAGGAGGCTGAAAATGGAACTGCACATACAGAAGTACCTGCGCGACGGTGGAACGATTGAGGGGCTGAAGGCACGCTACGGAATCGTGCACAAGCGGCACGCCGAGCATGGGAATCTCGTGCTCTTCAAATACAACCAGATCTCGTCGCCGTTCGCCGAGCCGATCGTGCGCGAGTGCCGGGGGATCGTGCTCGACGAGGGCAACGGCTGGCGCGTGGTCTCGCGGGCGTTCGACAAGTTCTTCAATCACGGCGAGCCGAACGCGGCGGACATCGATTGGACGACGGCGTATGTGCAGGAGAAGGTCGATGGTTCGCTGTGCACGCTCTATGAATACGCGGGCGAGTGGCACGTGGCGACCACGGGCACGCCCGACGCGCGCGGTGACGTGAACGGCAGCGGGGTCATCTTCGCTGACCTCTTTTGGCGCACGTTACTCAAGAGCGGCATCGAGACGGATATCCCGTCGGAGTGGTGCGTTCTCTTCGAGTTGACCGGCCCGCTAAACCGCGTCGTGGTGCCGCACGCTGAGGAGTCGCTCACGTGTCTCGGCGCGCGCAATCGTGAGACGGGCGAATGGATGAGAGCCCGCGACGCTGCGGTCATAACCCGCTCACGTGCCGTCGCCGACTTCCCGCTTCAGTCGATCGCGGACATCTCGGCGTCGTTCGCGTCGATGTCGCCGCTTGCGCAGGAGGGCTATGTGATCGTAGATGCCGCATTCAACCGGATCAAGGTGAAGCACCCCGGCTATGTGGCGCTGCACCACGCGAAGGACGGCATGACGACGCGGGCATTCGTCGAGATCGCGCGGAGCGGCGAGGTGCCGGAGGTCGTGACGGCCTTCCCTGAATTGCGCCCGTTGCTCGACGATGCAACCGAGCGGCTGTCGCGGCTCGTCGCCTCGGTCGAAGCGGAATACGAGCCTATCCGCGGCATCGAGGCGCAGAAGGACTTCGCTCAGCGCGCGACGAAGACGACGTGCTCGGCCGCGCTGTTCGCGGTGCGCGCTGGTAAGGTGGCCACGGTCCGCGATTGGTTCGCAGCGGCGCCGCTTGACAACGTGGTGAGGATGCTCGGCTACAAGACTGATGCGCCTGTCGCGAGGTCGCTGTGACCCCCCGCAACCTCACCCCCGCGCACCGCGGTCACGCCGACCGTCTCCGCTGGCATTGGGCGACGCGCGAGGCTGACAGCGGGCTCCGCTCCTCGCACGCGGCGCTCGTGGAGATGATCCGCACGGGTGCGACGCCGCAGGGCCGGGCGAGCTACGACAGCGGGATGGTCGCTCGGGTCGATGCGAAGAAGAGCGCCCAGGCGGCCCACCTCCGGCTCGAGGCGGCGCTCGCGCTCCTCGGGTCGGGGGACCGCGGCGTGCTCTTCGTGGCGTACGGCCCGCACGTGCTGCTGAACGCGCCGCCGCTCGCGTGGATGGGCGATGCCGGGCCGGTGGCGGCGTTGTCGCCCTCGGGCGCGGAGGCGTTCGACGCGATGGTGCAGAGCATGCTCGCGAGGGCGGAGAAGATGCGCTCGCTCTCGGGCGCGCGCACGAAGGCCGGGGCGACGCTGTACGACCGCGCTGTGCTGCTCCGTGACCGCGGCCTCTGGCCGTGGCTGATGGGGCGCTCGCGCGAGGCGCATCGAAAGCTGCTCGAGGCCGTCGAGGCGGACGCGCGCGGGATGCTTCGGGCGGCGCACGAGGCCTTCGAGGAGGCGCTCGTCGCGGGCGGTGAGGCGCGGCGCAAGCGGAAGGCACGCGGGCCGGTGTCGCGGCGCGTGCAAGCGGAGACGTTTGGCCCGGTGTGGGCGTGAAGGAGGTAGGGCTATGGCGACGCTGATAGCTTTCGTGGAGGCTCATCCGTGGTGGGTGCTGATCGCGTTGAGCATCCTGTGGGGGCCCGTCTGGATCTTCGCTGAGAGGAGGCGCGGATGAGCGAGCCTGAAGAGACGTTACACGGCTGGAAGCAGATCTGCGCGCACGTCGAGGTCAGCGAGCCGACAGCGAGAAAGCGCGCGCGGTACGGCGTCGAGTCGAGAATGCCGGTGTTCATCTCGCGGATAACAAACCGCGTGGTGGCGAAGCGCTCCGAGCTCGATCGCTGGAAGCGCGACCAGATCCATCCTGTCGGCGTCGAGCCGGTTGGCTTTCGTCGCCGTTCGTCCCGTTACGTTCGACGTGCAAAACAAGCCAAAACCAAGCGGATCCGCGGCTGACGTTTTTCGCACGCGCGCGTAGCCCCGCGCTTCGTTCTTCGTCATTCTCACTCCACGATCGCGTGCGCCCCAAAGGCGCGGCCGGTCGCACGATTCCGCGCGCTTGACCGCCGCGGCGTCACCGCCTCCGCGCGTACAGAAGTGGGCTCGTCCTCCTCGGCGAAGTCCCTCTCCTCCCTCCCCAGCGCGCGGGGGCTTTCTCTTCTCACACGCAGGAGCAAGCGATGACCGTTCTACGACACGGCGAAACCGCCGGCCGCGAGGTATCGAAGCGCATCCTCGCGGCCGTGGCTGACGAGACCGCGCTCGCGTTGATCTCGTCGACGGACTGCGCGCACCTGTCGACGATCCGCGTCGGAGCGGCGCAGTGGTACTACGACAAGGATAGCGCTGCGGCTGCGAGCGCTGGCAGCGTGGTCGAGCCAAGCGACGCCGTTGGGCGTTTCCTGATCGACAACCCGCTCGGCGATGTGCCGGCGGCGCGGCTCGTCACGTCGGGCAACGGCCTTACGGGCGGCGGCGATCTCTCCGCTGATCGCACGCTCGCCGTCGGCGCAGGCGCTGGCATCACGGTGGCCGCCGACAGCGTGGCTGTGACGTTTGGGCTCGTCGGCGAGATGGCTGCGGCGGGTGTCGCTGCGGCGAACGCTGTCGGCACGACCGACAAGAGCGCGCGCGTCGACCATGTGCACGTGCACGGCGCGCAGACGGCGGGCACGGACCATGCGGCGGTTATCGCGGCAGGGGCGAGCGGCTTCATGACGGGGGAGGACAAGACGAAGCTCGATCTGTATCCAGCGATCTCTGGCCTCACGACGGGCCAGGTCCCTCGCGCGACGGGCGCCGCGACGGTGGCTTTCGGGGCGCTCGACCTCGCCAACGCGTCCGCGGTCACAGGCGCGCTCCCCGGCGCGAACATGGCGGCTGCGACGGCGAGCCTCGCTGGCTCAATGAGCGCCGCGCATCAGGTGCTCGTGGAGGGTAGGCGAGCAGGGCTCGGACATGACGTCCGCGGCATCGTGACGGCGAACGTGGCCGACCTCGGTGTGTTCACCGTCGCGGGCAATGACGGGCTCACCTACGCCGAGGGCGAGCGCGTCGGGCTCGTGGGGCAAAGCACTCCGGCGCAGAGCGGAATCTACATCGTCGGCGTGGTCGATACGGGCGTCGCTCCGTTGACGCGCGCGGCGGATTGGGCTGCCGCTGCGGTGCTCCCCGCGGGCTCCGAGCTGCACGCGACGAGCGGGACTCTATGGTCGAACAGCGTGTGGTTTGCGACGGAGGCCGGTGCGATCACGGTCGCGACCACGGATCCCGCGTTCTACCCGCGCAAGCAGAGCGGCACCACCTCGGCGATGGCGGGCGCGCCGGGCACCGTCAATGTGGCGGGTGTTTGGCTTCTCAGCACGACGAAGAGCCATGTCGCTTATTCGGTCAACACCGCGGGCGGCACGCGCGGGTTCCTTGCTGCGCCGGTCGCGGCTCGCACGTCTGGCGCGGGCTCCGGCGAATTCGACGTCGACAGCGACGCGAACGAGACCAGCACGATCGATTGGGCGGTCTATAACTGATGGCCCGCCCTGGAGGACTCTCCACAACGCAGGTCGCGAACGTTCGCGAGATCGCGGGCGTCATCGCCGCGGACAGCGCGACGCTCAGCGACGCAAATTTCCCGCCCGCGAGCGCTCTCGACTGCCGCGGCTTCGATTCGATCTTCGTCGGCGTCGAGATCGATGGCGGCTCCTCGCCAACATGCACGATCGAGCCGCTCTTCCGCGACGGCGACGCGGCGGACCAGGCACGCTGGACACGGCTGCTCGTCGGTTCACCTCCTGGTGTGACCGCGGCCGCTGCCGCGATACAGAGCACGGGCGCACTCGCGGCGCTGACGATGGTCGAGATCTTCGTCTTTGGCCGGCTCGTGTATCTGCGGCGGACCGCTGTGACGAATAGCGGCTCGACGACGGCGATGCGCATCCTCGCGATCCCTGGGCGCCCACGCTCCGCCCCGCATCACGGCGGCTGATCTTCATGCTGATCGTCATACTCATCGCCTCGCTCGCCGTGGCTCGTGTCTCCGCGCCCGCGCGCGAGATGGACACCACAGCGCAGCCGCGCGCCTGATCAATGGGAGCGTTCGAAGGGATAGCCGCGCGCATGGTGCTTGTGCCGCGCGTGGAGAAAGCCGCGCGCGGCAAGCCTGTCGCGGGCCCGGTTATCGAGCCGCTGCCGCTCGGCACGCAGCTCCAGCGCATTGGCGGCAGTCTCACGCCGCAGACACTGACGGCGATTCTGAGCGAGGCCGACCTCGGCTACATGTGGCGGCTCGTCGACCTCGAGAATGAGGCGCGGCAAAAAGACGGGCACCTCCAGTGCATTCTTGCGACGCGCGAGCTCGCCGTGTCGGGGCTGCCGTGGGAGGTCGTCGCGCCCGACGGCGGGGGCGCGCGTGACAAGCGAGCGGCGGCGTTCTGCGGCGAGGTGTTCCGCGCCATGGACGACTTGCCGACGCTCTTCGCGCACATGCAGGGCGCTGTCTATCACGCGTATGCGGTGGCCGAGGGCGACTGGCAGCGCGTCGATGGTGACGTGATTCCGGTGTGCTACCGCATGCAGCCGGCGCGGCGCTTTGCCTTCGAGCAAACGTCGCAATGCCTGCACTGGTGGGACGCGACGGGGCCGGTGCAGATCCCCGGCGCGCAGCAGTCGGGCGGCTACCCCGGCATTGCGATGGATAGCTTTCCCGCGGGGCAGTTCGTCATCCATCAGCCGCGCATCAACGGCGACGTGCCGTGTCGCGAGGGGCTCGGCCGCGTGCTGATGTGGCTCGCGCTCATGAGGAATTGGGCTGTCCGCGATTGGCTTGCGCTGGCAGAGCTTGCATGGAAGCCGTGGCGAACTGGTTCGTACCTCAAGACCGCGGACCAGAAGGACATTGATAACCTCGTCGCGATCCTGCGGCAGATGTCATCGAGCGGCGTGGCGGTCTATCCCGAAACGACGAAGCTCGATATCCACTGGCCCGACGCGAAGCAGGGCAACGGGTCGAACCACGGCGATCTGATTGCATTCCTCGCCGCGGAGATGTCGAAGGCCACGCTCGGTCAAACGCTGACAACGGAGCAGGGCAAGGTCGGGAGCCAGGCGCTCGGCAACGTGCACAACGACGTCCGGAAGGACATCCGCGAATCTGACGCCCGCGCGCTCGCAGCGACGATACGCCGTGACATTCTCGCGCCGCTCATTCGCTACAACTTCAGCGCGGGCACGAAGGTACCGCTCTTCCGCTTCCTCACCGAGGACGCGCCAGATCTCAAGCTCCTCGCAGAGGTCTGCGAGAAGATGGCGAAGCTGATGCCGGTGCCTGTTTCGTGGGCGCAGGATCAGATGGGGATACCGGAGCCCATCGAGGACGAGCCGCTGCTCGTGGGGTGGACGGACCCGGACGAAGTGGACGTCGACCTCGAAGAGGATTCGGCCGCGCCTCCCGCTGACGACGACGAAGAGGAGCCCGCGGAAGCGGCGTAGCTCGACATGACCATTGAAACGAACGGCCTGCCCCTCGGCGGGACAGGAGAGCTCCATGCGAAAGACGCAGCCGGATCCGCGAGTGGCGCCGCCGAGCATCGTGACGGACGGGCCGACGAGAGCGACGCGGGCGATATGTGTCTGCGGGAGTTCCACGTGCGAGCAATGTCGGACGAGGGCGGCAAGCGCTCAATCCGCGTCGTCGCGTCAACGCCCGCGGTCGACTCCTACGACGAAATAGTCGAGCAGTCCTGGATCCTCGAGCGGTTCAACAGGAACCCCGTGATCCTGTGGGCGCATCAATCGCGAGAGCTACCGCTCGGGTATGCGACCGACGTCGGCATGAACGGCGGCAACCTCGAAATGACGATTAACTTCGTCGACGAGAAGGCCAACCCGAAGGCGCCGCTCGTATTCGAGTCGTACAAGCAGGGCTCGATGAAGGCTGTCAGCGTGGGGTTCTACCCGCGCGATATCCGGCACGAGATGCGCGACGGAAAGGACGTGTACGTCCTGGCGAACAACGAGCTGATTGAATGCTCGTGCACTCCCATTGGCGCGAACCCCGAGGCGCTCGCGAAGGCGCACGCCCGCGTGCGCTCCCTCGCGCGCCGGTCGAATGAATCACCCGCCGCCGAGCGCGGCATAGCAACGGAGAACGATATGGATCCGAAGGATAAGGCCGCGCTCGACGCCGCGAACAGCGCGCGCGAGGTGGCGGAGAAGAACCTCAAGGCGGCCGAGGCGAAGGCTGCGACGGCCGAGAAGGCGCACACGGACACGAAGGCGCTGCTCGCGAAGGCGCTGACGTTTGCGGTCGAGCGCGGCGTCGAGGCGGGGCGATTCGCGAAGGACGAGATCCCCGATCAGGTCGAGCTCGCGGCGAACAACTTCGACCTCTTCGTCCGGCTCGCGAACAAGCGCGAGATCCGCGGCGCGGCGATCGTCGGCGCGAAGGCGCTGCCAGATAGCCCGGCGGGCGGGGCGGAGCGCGAGGAGGGCGGGGGCGTCGGCGCCTCGGTCGACCTCATGGACGACGCGATGAAAGGGCAGGGCTGAGCCATGGCGACTCGAGCGAATGTGGATCTCGCCCGTGCGATCATCAAGACGTACACGGTCGGCACCGCGGCAACCAATGGTTACTGCGGCAAGTTCTCCGCCGAGAACGTCGTCACCAATTGCGGGGCGAACGAGGCGGCCGACGTCGTGTTTCTGGAGACCGCGGTCACCGGGGCCCCGGTGCAGTGCGTGCTCATAACGAGCAGCGCGCCGGTGATGGTCGTCGTCGGCACGGGCGGCGCGACGGCGGGCGATTACCTCAAGACCGTGAGCGACGGCGTGACGAGCGTCGGCACGCTGGGCGGCGGAACCACGCTGAAGAACGTCGTCGGCAAGGCGCTCCAGACGGGCGTCGCCGCTGACCAGATCGCAATGCAGATCATCGCGTTCGCCAGCGTGAGCGCCTGAAGGGTTATGAACATGAGCAACTATCAAATGCTGACGATGAGCGATATCGTCGGGTATCAGCGTACGCCCGAAGGCCTCGCGTACGAGGCCAAGCGCAAGCGCCTCGGCGCGATCGCGCGCGCGAACAAGGACCCGAAGGTTCGCGCGGTGAATGCCGATCTGGCCAGGATCAGGGCGATTTCGCCCGGCACGGTGCACCAGAACAGCACGCTCTCGAGCGTGTCGGTGCAGTACAAGAACGACGAGTATATCGGCCTCCGGCTGATGCCGATGGTGAGTGCCGCGAAGCTGTCGGACATCTATTACATCTACGACAAGCGCGGTCGCCTCGCGGGGCCCGACGACGAGCTCGGCGCTCGCGGTTCGGCGAACGAGATCAACGAGACCCGCTCGACGGCTACCTATTCGTGTGTCTCGCGTGGTCTGAAGGACTACGTGGACGCGCTCACCCTGGCCAACCAGGACGCGCCGCTGAACGAGATGGTCGATGTCGTCGAGGCGGTGACCGACGTGATGGATCTCAAGCAGGAGATCCGCCTCGCGACCGCCCTCACCACGTCGGGCAACTATGGGTCGAATACCGCGGCTATCGCGGCGGCCAATCGCTGGAACACAGCGAGCGGCGGCACGATCATTGCCGACATGCAGGCGGCGAAGGCTGCGCTGTGGAGCGGGCGTGGCGCGGGCTCGGTATATGGCTTCTGCTCGATTGACCTGTGGAACGTCATCTCGCGCAACCCGGCGATCCTCGACTTGTTCAAATACACGGCTGGCGGGCTTGCGATGCCGAAGCAGGTCGCGGGGTATTTCGGGCTCGCAGACATCCTCGTCGGGGCGGGCCGCAAGGACACGGCGAACGCGGGGCAGACGGCGAGCTATTCGCGCATCTGGCCGAACTCCTTCGGCATGGTCCGCGTCGCGACGTCGCCTGGTATCCGCAACGCGGCCTTCGGGTACACGTTCGTGATGGGCGGGCAGCGCAGGAACGACGTGTGGTTCGATAACACCCTCGGCACGGAGGGCGGGTACTACTGCCGCGTGACGACGAAGGAAGACCACAAGATCGTCGCCTCCGACACGGGCTATCTGATCACGACCCCGATGGGCTGATCGTCTCCTCACAGCGCGCTCCTACCCATAAGCCGACCCCATGGCCTACTACATCACGCAGGCGGACATCGAAGCGCGCATGTCCGCCCGCGTTCTCCGCCAGGTCTACGACGACGATCGCGCGGGCACGGCGAACGCCGCGGCCATTGCGCAGTTGATCCAGGACGCGGAGAGCTACGTCGAGGAGTTCGTGGCCCCGGTCTATGTTATCGAGGATGTGCGCGCTGACGCGCCTGACGCGGTGAAGCGTCTGTGCCTCGACGCTGCGGTCGCCTATCTGCGCGAGCGCTGGCCGTCGTTCACCAAGCAGGTGACGGCGAAGACGTGGGAGCGCCTCGCGAAGGAATGCATGGAGGTGCGCCTCGCGACCCGACGCGCGGACGCGGGCGGCACGAACGTACCCGCGAACGTCGGCGGCACGATCGATCCCGGCGTGCCTGACGCGCTCGTGGACCAGGGCATCTATCAGATGTGGGGCTTCGGCAACACGGGGGTGTATTGATGAACGATCGCTACGCCGCCGGCTGCGCGCTGCTCTCCGCGCTCGCTATCGTGGGCATGATTGCCGCGCTGTGTGCGTGGGCGTTTACGGTATGACCCCCGAAGAAGTTCGCGAGATCTGGAATCAGGCGAAGGCGAACGGCAAGACGCTTGATGCCTGCGATGGCCCTCATGCCTTCGAGGACATCACGCCCGATAAGCCGCTGATGAAGCGCTTTAAATGCAAGGCGTGCGGCGGCGAAGTAAGCGCCGATCAGCGGGCTTGGTACGAGAAAGGCCTCGCGCACGGTCGCGCTGAGGTGAAGCTGTGACCCCCGAAGACCTCCTCATCAACGCCGCCCGCGCCGACGTCGTGCTCGTCGACACGGTGAAGCGCGCCGTTGTGGTGGGGGTAATGACCGGGGCCAACGTCGCGCGCAGCGACCATCGATTCAAGAATCGCACGGGCAAGCTCGAGGGCTCGATTGGCTGGCGCATCGTCAAGGAGACGGAGCGCGGCGGTTCGGGGGAGTTCTACGCGAACGCAAAGTATGCGAGTTTCGTCGACGGCGGCACGCGCCCGCACGAGATCCGCCCGCGCCGCGCCCCTGCGCTGCGCTTCCGGGTCAATGGCGTGTGGGTCACGACGCAGCTCGTGAGGCACCCCGGCACGCGGCCCGAGGGCTTCATGGGTAATGCGCTCCTCGCCGCAACGCGGGAGATGGAGCTTGAGATTCGCAAGGGCCGCGTGAAGGCCGCGATGGTGCTCGTCGGTGGCTGACACCTTCGGCGCGCTGACGCTCCCCGCTGCGGTCCCCGCGACCGACGACGGCGAAGGCATCACGCCTGCCGCCGCGTGCGACCCGTGCCTCGACACGCTCGCGGCGTTCTTCAGCGCGGTGCTCATCGCGGACGTGGGCGACGCGTGGGAAGAACGCGCGCCGGCGACGGACGAGCAGCCGATCGTTCGGGCGGTATTCACGCACGACCCGATCGAGGTCGAGTTCAAAGAGTTCCTCTGTCCCGCGCTGTACCTGTGGCGCTCGGGGGAGGGCCCCGGCTTCGACGAGTATGCGGAGGACCTCCGTCGCGACTCCGCGACGCTGCGCCTGTGGTGGGTGATGCCGCACGCGCCGGACCCCGACGTGCACCGGCAGCGCGCCCCCTTCCTGAACGCAGTCGGCAAGGCCCTCGCGCGGGCCTGCAACGCGGGCAGGCACCCGGCGTGGGTGCTCGCCGCGGACAGCACAGCGGACGCGGACGCGGTACGCCTGGCGACGACGAACACGCAGGCCCCTGTCACGTGGTCAGGCGCGGGGCTGAACGGCGTGACGGGCGGCGGCACGGTGAACGCCTCGCGGCATGCCACGGTCACGACGACGGTATCGGCGGGCGCGTACAACACGACGGATCCGATCCTCGTGACGGGGCTGCTCGACAGCGGCGCCTCGCTCACCGAGAGCATATATCTGACCGCGGCCAACGGCGGGCAGACCGTCGAGGGCATCTGGCGCTTCACGGCGATCACTTCGATCACGCGCCCTGCGCAGGCGCTCGCGGCGGGCTCGATATCGATCGGCTATGCAGCGAGCCCGGAGGCCACGCTCGGCTCGCTCGTGAAGCGTGCGGCGGGGCTCTCGCGGCTCACCGTGACGACGGGCGCGAAGCCGAAGAAGTTCGATATCGAAAACGAGGCCGGCGAGCGGCAAGGACCGTTCTACGCGGTCGAGATGGCCATCGCTATCGAAGAGATCGCGGATGACGACCTCGTGCAGCAGGTGGCCGACGGGCTGCTCGAAGATATCAGCGCCGGGACATACGGCGCGCAGATCACGGTGACGAACGAGCAGGGGGAGACGATGAGCGTGGGGGATCTGCCGAATGAGTAGGGGCAACTGGAGCGCAATCGCCTGCATGGCCATACGCCAGCCCGCATCTGGTTCTTTCGCCGCAGGACTTGCACTTCACGCGACTCACACATGAGCCAAAGTCCGCGCCATATTCATCGCGCACGACGACGTTATGTCCTTTGTGCGTGACGAAGAACCACACGGGCAACGGATCGCTAGGGTTTGATTCCGTGGCGATCGCGTCGGTTAGTCCGTCCAGCGCGGCAATCGCCTCGCGCTTGTTCCAAACGTCGCGGAGCACCGAAGGATCTCGGATGTTCCACACCTCCATCTGGTCATCGCAGTCTCTGCAATAGAGCCGGTAATCAGTACTCATAACAACGAAACCTCCTTCCCCGCGACCCTACCATAACCGCGAAGGGACACCCATGCTTGTTTCAAAGAAATTCCTGCGCGTCGTCCCGAATCCGTTCGCGGCGCCGCTCGACCACAACGGGCACCCGTGCGGCGCGGTGCAGTACGACCCGGAGCACTCGCCCTTCGTGCGGTACATCGGCGCGACGCGCGACGACAAGGTGACCGAGAAGCGCCAGGCGAATGATATCCGCGGTCACCGCGTCGAGGTGCGCTGGGTGTTCGACCTGAGCCCCGTCGATATCGAGGACACGAACTACCACCGCGGCATGATCGCGACGGGCGAATTGCTCGCGGTCGAGGAGAGCACGGCGAAGCGCGGTGGGCTGAAGGTGCTCGCGCCCTACGCGGACGCGCTCCGCGTGGCGCGGTCGAAGGTCATTGATGCCTGGGCGAAGGAGCACGACGGCGACGCGCCGCCCGTCGCGGAGTGGCAGATCAGCGGCCCCCCCGCGGCTGCCCCCATCGATAAAGGAGCGGTCAAGTGAGCATCATTCCGACGGTTCAGGATAGCTATAAGGTCCCCGGCTTCCTCGGCGAGACGCAGTTCGGCGTCGGCGCCGCGAGCATCGGCGATCAGCGACTCAAGCTCCTCGTGGTGGCTCTGAAGGACACCGCGGCCGTGGGCACGGCGACCCTCGACACCGAGGTCTTCGCCTGTCCCGACGCGGCGGAAGCAGACACGAAGGCGGGGGCGGGCTCCGAGCTCAATCGGATGCTCCTCGCTGCCCTGCGTATCCCCAACGTCGATCTCTATGGCCTCGCGGTGACGCCGAACGGCGCGGCTGTCGCTGGCACCTTCACGGCGACCGTAGCGGGCACGTGGACGACGGCGGGCGTCATCCGCCTGTGGATCGGCGGCGAGCTACACGAGAGCGCCGTCGGCGCGGCGGACAACGTTACGACGGTCGCCGCGGCCATGAAGGCGGCGATCCTCGCGAACACGCGCGGCGTGTGCTCGGCGGATAACATCGCGGGCGTGCTAACCGGAACGCATAGGAGCGCTGGGGTGCGTGCGCTGAACACGATCGTGTTCAAAGATCTCTCCGGCGCGCCGAGCGGCCTGACGCTAACGCTCGCCGGCGGGACCGCGGTTACCGGCGACTCGACCACGGGGAATGGCGTGCGGCTCGTCGACGGCGCGGGTGTGGAGACCATGACGACGGCTCTCGCGACGATCGCGAACAGCCGCTTTCATCGCATTGCTTTCGCGCAGCAGGACGCGACGAGCATCGCGGCGTGGGAGGTGCAGCTCGACGCAATGGCGGGGCCCACCGTGAACAAGACGCAGCACGCGGTCTGCGCCCTCGGCTCCAACCTCTTGAGCACGGCCACTTCGGTGGCACAGACGACCGCGAACAACGCGCGCATGCAATGCCTGTGGATGAAGGACAGCGAATCGCACCCGAGCGAGATCGCCGCGGTCTTCGCTGCGTATCGCACGCTCATCGAGCAGGACAACCCGAACGCGGGATACGACGGCGTGGCGCTCCCCGGCATCCGCGGGCAGCGCTATCGCCCCTCGCGGCCGACGCTGGCGCAGCAGATCAGCGCGCTGGACGGCAGCGTGACGCCGATCGATACGCTCGACAACGGCGACGCGGTGATCGTGCGCTCGATAACGACGCGCTCGCAGAACAGCGCGGGGACCGTGGCGAACTACAACACGCTCGACACGGCGCAGGCGGTCGTGCCCGATTACGTGCGCGACGTATTGCAACTCGTGTGGACGACCGACTTCGTGATTGCGAATCCGTACGTGCGCGACGACCCCGCGGCAGAGGAGGCGACTCCGAAGGCGGGCGTCGCGACGCCGAGCCTGTGGAACGCGGAGGTCACCTCGCAGCTCCTCACGCTCCAGGACGACAACATCTTGACCCAGGTCGAGTCGCATCCGCCCGTCACCACCTTCAATGCGAACGGCGGCGGGACGGGCTGGCTCGAGAGCATCGTGCCGGCGATTCCGCTGCCGCTCCAGCACGCGATCAAGGTCAGCGTGCGACAGCAGCAATACGGGTCCTGAACCGCGGCCATAACCACGAGCCGATAGAAAGAAGAGCGAGATATGGCCAAGCAATTCCGGGCGATGCCCCTCTATATCAACAACAAGAAAGTTGCTGAGATTGAGGAGGCGTCGCTCAAGTTCATGACGAACGGCGAGCAGCAGGTCGGCTTCGAGGAGGTGCTCGGCGAGAGCACGGGCATCGTCACCGTCGAGGGCTCGTTCTCCACGGTCACGCCCGTGACGGGCACCGAGATCGATATGGTCGGCCTCATGCTGTCGCAGGCGTACGTGTCGATCGGCGCGCTCACGGGCGGCAAGACCTACAAGCTGCCCGATGCGAAGATCACCGAGGCTGAGGTGAAGACGACCTCAAAAACAGGCGTCGTGAAGGGTTCATTCACCTTCCGCAGCGGCCGACCGCAGGTGATCTGACATGGCTCGCTTTAAAGACGTCGCGCGGGGGGTGCTCGCGCGCCAGCGCTTCGATCTCGCGCTTATCGATGGGACGTCGTGGGCTGTGGATATCGTGCCGCTCATCGGCGAGCACGAGGCCGACGTGCTCGTGGGCGCTCGGGCGTTCGCGAAGGCGCGCGGCGTGGAGGAGCCGAAGCGCGGCGACGAGCTCTATGAGCTTGGGTTGTGGGTGCATACGCTGCTCGCGGCGTGTCTCGACCCCGACGAGCCGACGAAGCCCGTGCGCGCGTTCGATAGCATCGAGCAGATGCTCGATCGCACGACGGGGCTCGACCGCGATCGCATCGCGTTCCTCTTCGAGGCGCAGCAGCGGCATCAGGACGCGTGCAGCTTTCGGAAGCGCGGCCTTGATATCGGGGAGTTCATCAACGAGGTCATTGCGCACGCGGTCAAGGAGGAAGACCCCGCTGAACTCCCTTTCGAGCAATGGGCGCCCGCTACGCGCAGGAGCTTTGTGCGTACTTTGTGCGTCCAGTATATGAACTTACTCGAGTCCAAGTTGCCCTTTACCTCGGCCTCACTGGACGAGGTAAAGAAGCCAGAGAACTCGAGCGAGACATCAACGAGCGACGGGGCGTAGACGAATGAAGTACGCAAACGCTGTGACCACGGCTCGGCGCCCGCCGCCGATGACCGTGCCGCTGAAGCCCAGCGCGTGGGCCGACACGTGGGAGGGGAAGGCGAGCGCGCCTGAATTCGTTGGGATCCGGCTCGTGAGCGAGGGCGACTATGCGCGGGCTCGCCCAGAGGCGGAGCGTCGCGCGAACGAGCTGCATCCGCGGCTCGACGCGCGCTCGGATATCTGGGTGCAGGCGTACGACCAGGCGTTGATGGGCTTCATCATCGGCCACGCGCTCACGCTGCACGACGACATGGACGAGCCGCTCTTCGAGATGCAGCCGTTCAGTATCCAGAACAAGCTGTCCAGCGCGGGCACGCTGCGGCTATGGGACGCGATTGTCGAACTCGGGATCGTCGACTCGCCGCTGTCACCGGAGATCAGCGAGGACGGCGCCCAGGCGCTCGCGGCGAGTCTGCGGGATGATGCGTGGTGGGAGCGGATGAGCCCGCGGACGCGCGCGCAGGTGGCGCGGCTGCTTCAGCGCGTGGTGGAGTTGGCCGGCGAGAGCAAGGGATAGCCTATGTCTCGCGTCGTCATCACCGTCGGTGCTCAGGCTGACCGCAGCCTCGTCGACGTGGTGCGCCCGCTCGTCGACAGCGCGAAGAAGGCGCGGGCTCAGGCGACGGCGGATGTACGCGCGGCGGCGAAGGCGCAGATCGAAGCGCAACGCCAAGCGGGCCGGATGTCGATCGAGGGCTTCCGCGCGGAGGCTGCGGTCCATCGGCAGTACGTCCGCGCGAAGATCCAGGCTGAGCGCGACGGCGCGAAGGAGGCGATCGCGCTTCAGCGCCGCGCCACGCAGGAGGCCGTCCGCGGCGAGCGCGAGAAGGCGAAGGCTGTCGAGCACGTCTACCAGATCCGGCAGCGGGCGATCGCGCAGCAGGAGCGCGAGGCGTCGGCGCAGGGCCGCTCGCGCGCGAGCACAGCGCTCGGCATCGGGACGGGCGCGATGCGCACGCTCGGCGGTATTGGGCGCGCGGGCATCGGCGTCGCCAGGGATGTTGCGCGCGGCGCGGGGGTGAATTGGGATCTCGGCTCGCTCGTCGGCGGCAGCGTCGACATGCAGAAGCAGGCCGTCGACCTATCGAATGCGGCGTACCGCGGCAAGAAGGGTGAGCAGCGGCTCGACCCCGGCGCGATCGTGAAGCAGGCACGCGACGTGGGCGGGGAGTTCAGGCTTGATCCGTCCAAGGTTATTGGCGGCCTCGCGAAGTTCCAGGAGTTCAGCGGCGACCTCACCACGGGGCAGGCTGGCCTTCGAGAATGGTCGATGATCGCGAAAGCGTCGAGCACCGACCTGGAAGAGATGATCGGTACAGCGGGGCAGATCAGCGTCGCGCTCGGCGATGCGTTCGGCAGCGACACGCAGGCGAAGGTGAAGGGGATCACTGACGTCATTAAGACGTTCGGCGCGCAGGGGCAGGAAGGCGCGATCGAATACAAGAACCTCGTGTCGCAGTTCCCGAAGCTGCAAGCGGCGGCCGGGAAGTTCGAGGGCGACCGCGGCGAAAATCTCAAGAAGATGGGGGCCCTCGTCCAGATCGCGCGGCAGTATGGCGGGGCGCCGTCGGCCACAAGCGCGGCGACGAGCATTGCGGGGCTCGGCAACATCCTCAGCACACCCGCGCGTGTCAAGGCGTTCAAAGACGAAGGTATCGACGTCTTCTCGAAGAAAAAGGGGTCCGAGGGCAAGGTCCGCGACATCGAAGAGATCATGAAGGAGAGCCTCGCGAAGACGGGCATGGACCCGCTCCGGTTCAAGGCGCTCTTTGCGAACGTCGTCGGCGCGAAACCCGCCGAGGGGCTCGCTTCCATGTATCGCGACGCAGGCGGCGGAGCCGCAGGTCAGAAGGCTGTCGACGACTTGATGGCGAAGTTCGGCGGGGCATGGACCGACGAGAAGATCGCCGGAGATCTGGCGGCTCAGAAGGGCACCGACGCCTCGAAGATCCAGGACATCAACAACAAGCTCGCGGCGATCGGGGCCGAGTTATCGAGCCAGCTTTTACCAAAGCTCATCGCGGCGGCGCCCGCGATCCTGAAGTTCGTCGAGGGGATGGTCGGCGCGGCGGCGTGGGCGGCGGACAACCCCGGCCGAATGATCGTGCTCGCCATCACGGGGAGTATCGCGAAGGCGGCTATCGGCAACGCCGTTGCGAGCGGCGTCGAGAAGATGCTCCAGGCGACGATGGCCGGCGCGGGCTCGGTCGGCGGGATGGCCGGCGCGGGCAAGGCGGGCGCGGCGCTCGGCGCGATCGCGGTCGGCGTCGCGACGTTCACCATCACGTCGGCGATCATCGATATCGTCGGCAGCGCGGTCGACAAGGGCAAGACCTCGAGCGTCGCGGACGACGCCGCGCAGGTCAATGCGATCAGCCGAGCAAACATGCTTGCTCGCACCGGCGGGGGAACCGAGGCCGACGTCGCGAACCTCGAGAAGGAACGCGCGGCGCTTCAGGCTCGCATCGCCGAGGCTGAGGGTGCGGGCGTCGGCAAGACGCTCCAGGGCGCGCTGAATCCGTTCAGCGATCAGACGCTCGCGGGGGCGTCGAAGGCGAGCGCGGACGCCGAGAAGCTAGGGACGCTGAAAGGCGACCTCGCGGCGCTGACCGCGGCTCTCACGGTGCTGTCGGGCAGCGTGAAGGGCGGCATCAAGGCGAACGTGACGGTCAGCGCAGGCGCGGCGGCGGGTGTGGATGAGCGGGGGCGGAAGTGAGCCACGACGCGAGCGCTCGGCCTCCGATGGTGATGCCGCGCAGGCGGGGCTCATCGAACCACACCCGCGTCCCGCCTTCATCGAGAAGCATCCGCTGTTTCGCGTGGTCAACGTTTAGGACATATCGCCCGCAATCTGTCCGCGCGTAGGTAGGGTCGTTCATCGCTCACTCATAACATAATCAATGGCCTACTTCGACCGCCTCCTCCAGCTTTCCTTCGCGGGCTTCGCGTTCCCCACGCGCAGCCTCTCGCTGAAGGGCAGCCTGCGGCACCACGTGCACGAGTACCCCTACGCGCCCGGCGGGGCCGTCGAGCGGCTCGGCCGGAAGTTGTACGAGGTCAAGGTCTCGGTCCCGGCACACGAGACCTTCCGTAAGTACCCGCTCCTGCTCGAGACGATGGCCTCGCTCCGCACGCTCGCCGAAGGGGGGCAGCCGTGGGACCTCGTGATCCCGCACATCGGCACGATGAGCGCGACGTGCATCGAGTGGCAGGACGACCTCGTTGCGAAGGCGCGCAGCGGCTACGACGTGAGCTTCACGTTCCTCGAGGACCAGAGCCAGCAGTTCCTCGCGGACAAACTCGTGACCACAAGCACGCAGATCCTCACGTCGCTCGACACGCTGAAGCTCATCGTCGCGACGCGCTCGACGGCGGGGCTCTTCCCCGACGTGACCGACCCGGCGGCGGCGGATAAGCTCCTCCTCGCGGAGGAAGTGCAGTTTGACGGCCTCTTCGCGCTCATCGCTGACCTCCAGGCGGTCGCGTCTGGCGACGACCTCTACACAGCGACCGTAGCGCAGAAGGCCGAACTCGCGGCCGAGCGCTGCCGCACGATCAGCGCGACGTGCCGCAGCCTGAATCAGCCGCAGTCGTACGCGCTGCTCGACGCGCTCGGCGAGACGTGGGCTTCGATGAGAACGCTCGCGCACGACGCGCAGGAGCGTGACCAGCCGACGGACACGTACATCACGCAGGCGCGCGGTACGGTGGCGCAGGTGGCGGCGGCTGTATACGGAGACAGCGCGCGAGCGGTCGAGCTATTGAAGATGAACGCGTTCCCCGATGCGCTGGATATACCGCAGGGGACGGCGGTGGTGTATTACGTGGGCGGGGTTGGGGCGGCGTGAGCGGCGCCCACTTCGTCAGCCCATTGGCTGCTGTTGACGATCTCAGCGGGACCGCCCTCTTCCTCGCCGTATGCGATTTCCGCCCACGAGTAAGGCGAACTCCCATCACTGAAACGCTGAGCGAGGAGCCATTTAATGAACCGCGCCCGCTGCTCGTCGCCCTTGTCCGACTCTTTCCAGTCCTCTTTCGAGCCGTCTGGGCCAACCATAAACGTGGAGAAGCCGTTGGTTAGAGCAACAACGACATCTGAAACCAGGCACCCGATTCGCTTGGCCTCAGCGTGTGCCTGCTCCGTTCGGTCGTCTCCGTAACTGGTCACCACGATCGCGTGATGGTGAATGCGTCCCATACTCTCTCAACCTCCGCCGCCGTTCTACCACACCTCCACCCGCGCCTGTAGCCCCTCATGACGCTCTTCTCCATCTCCCCCTCCGGCGCGGTCGACGACTTCGTGCGGCTCGACCTCGCGGGGCAGACGTGCCGCATCGTCGAGACCTACGAGGTCAAGCTCAGCTTCACCACGCAGCCGGCGGCGTTCAGCGTGACGATCGGCTCGGGGGAGACAGCGGCCGCGCTCGCCCGGCGCTTCCCCGCGCGCACGCCGTTCGTGCTGTACGTGGGCGACGTCGCGCAGATGACCGGGCGTACGGACGGCTACACCGCGAGCGACGGCAGCGGCGCGACGACGTTACAACTTCGCGGGCGCGACCAGCTTGCTCCGCTCATCGACGCCGACGCGGAGGCCGATCGCTCGTGCAGCGGCATGTCGTGGACGCAGGTCGTCACCGAGCAGATGACCGCGGCGGGAATCGAAGAGTTCACGCTGTTCGGCGACAACGCAGCGAACCGCTCGAGCATTGCGGGCGTGCCGCTCGGCGGGGGCGGCACGAGCGCGGCGGCGCTGCGGGCGTCTGCTGTGACCGCGGAGCTCAAGCGAATCAAGGCCAGCCTCGACGCGCAGACGCTCGCGGCGAAGGGCACGGCGGGGCCGACGCTCGCGATTGTCTCGCCGGGGAAGCCGACGCAGCTCGTACGCCAGGGCGTGACCGTGGTCGAGACGCCGAACGCGGTGCCTGAGCAGACCGCGGTCACCCCCTCGCCGTCGAAGGACAAGGCCCTGAAAATCAAGGCCGGCGACCAGCGGTACGCATGGCTGAAGAGTCACCTCGCGAAGGCGGGCCTGTTTCTCTTCAGCGCTGCGGGCGAGAACACCTTCGTCCTCGCGCAGCCGAACACCTCGACGCGGCCCGTTGCTCGGCTCCTGCGTCAGCGCGGCGGCACGCCGGACGGCAACACGCAGGTGCAGGGGAACGCCCGCGCGACGGCGGCGCTCGCGGTCAACGTGCTGCGCGTGCGGCATCGCAACGAGACCACGGGGCGGCACACGCGCTACGTCGTGCATGGGCGTGGCGGCAAGGGCGCGAGCGGGCGGGGCTCGCTGCGGGGCGAGTTCATCGACGACGAGATGGTCGCGCTGGGCTTCCCGCTGTCGCTCGTGAAGGTCGAGGCGGAGCGCGAGGTGAAGAGCGACGCGCAGGCGGCCTACGAGGCGAAGCGCCTGTGCATGAACGCGCGCCGCGAGGGGTGGGAGTACGTCGTCACCGTGCAGGGCCACAGCGCCCCGAGCCTCACGCGGCCCGGCGAGCGCAGCGTGTGGGCGGTGGACACGATGGTCGAGGTGATGGACGACGAGCTCGACGTGAAGGGCCCGCTGTGGATCGGCGAGGTCACCTTCCGGCGCGGCGCGGACGGCACGACGACCGAGCTATCGTTGCACCGGCCGGGGGATCTAGTGTTTGGGGATGCGGAGTATTTGTGAACGTCGGCGGAGCTATCGAGCGGCGAGCGCGGCGCTGAGATCGAAGACGTCGGCCGCGTTGCCGCGCGCAGCGAAGTATTCGACCACGGCGAACCCGGCGGCCCGAAGGCGCGCGAGTTCAGCCAGCGCCGCATCGCGCTCGGCGGTGATCCGCTGCATCTCCACCGCAATCTCGAGCACCTTGTCGTTCAGCGCATCGTTGGCCTCTCTGACCTCGTGGTACCGCTCGATTGGGTTCTTCTTGTCGGGCCTCTGGACCGTGACGATCGCGCGGATCCCTTCGCCGTTCGCGATGGTGAATGAGTTGAAGTTCACGGCGGTTTCTTCGTCGAGGAATTCGAGCAACGTCTCCATCATGATGGTCTGAACCGCTGCCCAAATAACCTGGTTTCTCGTCTCGTTCATTCTCCCAGCCTCCGCCTCTGACCCTACTACAACCGCGCCTGTAGATCCATGAGCACCATCTCCCACGGCCTGTGCACGCTCGCGCTCCGCGACGAAGACGGCATCATGCGCTACGGGATCGACTGGCTTGGCTCGCCCTCAGCGCCCGGAGGCGGCGACCCGGCGGAGAGCATCACGCCGTTCGGCTTCCGCTGCCGCCCGCGGGATCCAGACCTCGACCCGACGGGCAACGTCATCGCGGGCAAGGGCGCGGGGCTCGTGCTGCTCGACGACGGGGGCGAGTCGTTCGCGTGGCCGACGCAGGACCCGCGCTACCGCGCCGTGCTGCCGGACGTGCCGGCGGGGACGGCGGAGATGTACGCGACGCACGCTGACCTCACGTGCACCCGGGTGACCGTGGCCGGAGATACGGGCGACGTGGTGATCACGACGAAGAGCGGGGCCACCGTCAAGGTGCTGGCCTCGGGGGTCTTGGAAGCGGGGGCGGTGAACGCGCTTGATCCGGGCGCGGCTCCGTCGGCGGTCGCTGTGGCGGCGCCGCTGGCGACGTGGGCGGTCGCAGCGTCGACGTTCGCGGCGGCGGTATCGAATTTCGCTGGCATCGTTGGAGCACAGACGAACCCGACCGTGGTCGCAGCAGCAACGACGCTGGCGACGGCTGCAACCGCATTCGCGGCGGCGTGCACCGCAGTACAAGGCACCTATCCGGCGGGGATGACCGCCACGAGGATCACTACACGATGAGCGGCGCCGGCTACTACGACGCGGCCTACTTCGACGCGGCAGGCTGCAACGCCTCCTCGTCGCTGTCCGACCCGCGCCGCGTGACGCATCCCGTCGCCGCGCGCTTCGACGGCGCCTCGCGGACGTTCCCCTTCGACGACGACGGCCGCGTCCTCGCGTCGCACCCCGTCGACCAGGGCGTCGCGCTCGCGCTGCTCGTGGAGTATGGGCGTATGACCGCGGCTCCTGGCTCCGGCACGCGCATCAAGACGATCAAGTATGCAGGCGGGCCGCGGCTGGAGGACGAGGTGCGCACCTACTGCCGCGAGGCGGTGCAGCGCTTCACCGACGCGGGGGATATCCGCGAGGTGAGCATCATCGTCACCGTGCCCGAAGCGGGGCGGCTGAACATCGAATACAACTATGTGCGGCTGAAGGACTCCGGCGATCGGCGGCGCGGCGTGCCGGGGAGTGTGCGGATGGGTTAGCGGGCGGCGAGAGCGGCGCTGAGGCGCTCTTCCAGAGCGCCATAGCACACAGGGCCATCGTATCCGCTGCCGCGGATGAAGGCGGCCACCGCGCGGGCTTCCTCGTGCGAGATGATGACGGTATCCGCCGCGCCGTCCTCGATGATCTGCGCCTTCAGCAGCGCGGCGTCGCGCTCCTTCAGCGTGGCGACGATTTCTGTACCCGCTTTGCACACGAGGTTCGTAAGCCCCTCGACCTCCGCGATCAGCGCTAGCACGTCGGCGGCGAGCGCCCCTGCTGCGGCTGCATGTTCGCGCCGGTCACGCAAAACATCGCCGACCTCAAGGCCATCGTCGTCCTCGTCCGCCGCTAAGTCAGCGGCTCGCGCCGCGCCCTCCTCCGCCCGCATCATCATCTCCTCAATCTTCATCACCCAACCTCCGCCGCGCAGCCTATAACACCCGCGCCTGTAGGTCTACCCCATGGCCCTCGACGACCTCCCCGACGACGTGCGTGTGCTCGCGCGCGACACGCAGAAGCGGCTGTACCTCCGCGACTACAAGAACCGCATACCGGACGCGGACACGGGGCCGAACACGCTGCCCGATCACGACGCTTCGCTCCTCGCGGACGCGATGATGATCGTGATGAACAACACCACGGTCATCGGGCGCGCCACGAACCTGCGCGGGCAGACGGGCGAGCGGCTCGAGCGCACGGGCGCGAGCGAGGGCGTCGAGCGACCGCCCGCGACGAAGGCGTCGGGGCTCTTCACGATCACGACCTCTGTCGGCGGCGCGACGATCCTTATCGGCGACGAACTCACCGAGTCGTCCACGGGCTCGCGTTTCATCTGTACCGAGACCGCGCTGTACACGAGCAGCACGCCCGTCCCGATCGAGAGCGTCGATCCAGGGCCGGCGGGCAACCTCGACCCCGGCACGCGCCTCGTCTGGACGTCCCCCTCCGCGGGGCTCGCGAAGGACGGGGTGGTGACCGAGGCATCCGACGGCAGCGGTATCAGCGGCGGGCGCGAGGAAGCGACGGACGCGGAGTACATCGAGGCCATCGAGGCGCGCCGTGCGAACCCGCCCGCCGCCGGCAACGACGCCGAGATCCGCCGCATGGTGCGCACGATCGCGGGCATGACCGTGGAGGAGGTGTTCACCTACCCCGCGATCAAAAGCACGGGGACGACCGCGGTTCTCGTGTCGCTCCGCGCGGCGACGCTCGGGGGCGAGCGCTTCACGACGACGACGCAGGAGGCGCTCATCGAGGCGACCCTGAACGGCGGCATCCAGGCGGACGACGGGCATTTCGGCTGCACGTGGATCGCTGAGCCCATCGACGTCGGCGTCAGCGTCACATGGGCGCGCGGTGCGACAGGATGGGCCGACGCGACGCCGTGGCCGGAGTTCATCGCGGCCGATCAGGTGCGCGTGACGGGCGTTATCAGCGCGACGGAGTTCGAGGTCGGCACGGGCACCGCGACGTCGACGCCGCAGGTAGGGCAGACGATCGGACTCTTCGAGGTCGACGCGACGGCGGCCCTCTCCCCGCGGCGCATCGGCCGGTGGAGGAAGAAACGCCTCCTCACCGTGACGGAGCAGGTCGCGGACATGGAGTGGCTGCTCGAGGTGGAGACCGCGAACGGCGCGAGCGACACGACCTTTGAGCCCTCGGTGGGCGCGCTCGTGAGCCCGTGGAGTGACTCGCTCGACGACCTCACCGTGCCTGTGCTCCAGGCGATGGCGACGCTCGGTCCCGGCGAGCAGGTGTCCACGTTCTACGACCCTGGATTCCGACAGCGCCGCGCGCCGTCGCCGACCGAGGGCTGGCCGAGCGCGATCAACAACCTGATGTTGCTGAACCCGGTGTTTGACAGCGGGCTCGTGGGCGACGCGAGCATAGCGATCCCCGAGACGCTGCCGCGGCAGACGACGGTGGGCGTGGCAGCGGTGAGCGCGCGGCTGCTGACGCTGGGGGATTTGGCTTTCTACGAGAAGTGACGAGCGTCGAGGGCAACGTCGGCGTGAGCGGCTGCGCTCACATAAGAGGCGCCGCGGTCACACGCCAGCACCGCGCTCGGCGTCAACAGCGCAAGGCGCATCTGTTCATCCACGAACGCGATGGTCTCGTCGTACACGCGTGGCGCGTCGTCGCTGACCACGAGCCGTACCACGGTCACCAGGTCTTCAGCTTTCACGTAGGACATAGGAGTTTTTAGCACATGGCCGCATCCGAAACGATGACCTTCGATCTCGCCGCGCCCCGCCGGCCCACGGCCGACGACGTGGACGCGACGCTCGTGAACGACGGCGACCCTGGGGTGCTGGGCACGGGCATGCCCTACGACTGGCAGTTGAACCAAGCGCTCGCGCTCTGCGCCGCCTACGGGCGCATGCTCCCCGTGCTGTCGATCGAGGTGCACTTCGCCGCGGGGACGCCGAGCGTGTACGCGGTGCAGGCGCTGCGGTCGACGCTCGTTGCAGGGGACATCACCGTCACGGACAACGGCGCGGGCGACGTCACGCTGACGTGGGCGGCTGACACGCTGCCGGTGGCGGCGAGCTCGCCGGAGGCGACGATGGTCGAGGATGGCCCGTGGCTCGTGCCCGTGGCTACGGCGGTCGCGAACGGCGTCCGGGTGAAGACGATCGTCGACGGCAACGTGCTGACCGACGGCAACTTCAAGGTCCACGTGCACTGAGATCCACGCCATGCCCCTCCTCTCCTGGTTCACGCCGCTCGGTCTGCTGAAGCTCAGCGGGAAGCCCTCGCGCGCGCAGCTCTTCTACGACCAGATGGTGGCCTCGGTCGGCGGACAGCTCTCGACCGACGCCGGCACGCACGTCGAGGCCAGCATCTACGCGCGTGCGATGGCCTGCGGGCGCGCCTCGGTCCTGCTCGAGCACGCGTGCGATCAGCAGTGGCCGAGCCGCGCGCTAGAGCTCATCCCCTCGCGCGAGCGCGAGTACGGCCTCGTGCCTGCGCCAACGGACACGATCACCGACCGGCGGGAGGCGCTCGCGGCGGCGCGGCTGCTCCCCCGCGGGGCATGCGCGATCGTGCTGCAAGAGCTATTCGGCGCGGCGTTCGGCGACGACTTCCTCTTCGTGCGCGCGGCCCCGTCGGACGAGGCGGTGAACTACCCCGAGGCGCTCGGCGATGCACCGATGAACCTTCAGGCGACGAGCGTGCCGCGGAAGTTCATCTGCCTCCTCGACAGCGTGACGGGCGCCGCGCCGGCCGCGCACACGCTGCGGTATGAGGCGCTGGATCCGAACGAGTCGACCGTTGACGAGACGCAGTTCGACATCACGAAGCAGATCGCGACGACGCGCCTCCTCGTGGGCGATGTGGTGGTGATTGACAGCGAGACGCCGACGCGCACGGAGGCCGTTGCTGTGACCGCGGCGGGCGTGCTGTTCAGCGACGGCGACGTGCTGAACGACCCCGCGTACCGGACGTTCACGGGCGTCATCACGCAGACGCACGCGGCGGGCGCGAGCGCAACGACGATCCCGTTTCCGCTGTGGGCGTCGTCGAAGCGGCACTACACGATTGTGTTGACGGAGGATGCCGCCGCGGACGCTGAGACCCGCAGAAAAGCGAATGAACTCGCGGCTCGAGTGTTCGCGGGTGTAGCGACCTGGAGCGTGGGTGGTGGGGCGGGGAGCAGCGCGGGCCCCTTCACGATCGGCGTGGGGATGCTGGGCATCACGCCGATTGGCACGATCGTACCTTGATGTTCACACCGGCGAGGAGCAGTCTCTACCGTTGACACGACGAACGACGAGGAGGCTCACATGGACGGAACGAAAGCAGATGACACGAGCGGGGAGAAGCAGAGCCCAGACGCGGTGGAGAGGGCGCTGCGCGGGGGCTCGGATGAGCCGTTGGCGATCGCGTTCATCGGCCGGCTTCAGGTGGTGATGGAGGGGCTGGCCACGCTCGCGGGGCAGCATGAGGAAGACGCCGTGCGCGCGATGGGCAAGCTGCTCGAGCTGCACTCGCTCGACGCGGCGGCGATGATCGAGCTGCTGCGCGCGGCGAAGTAAGCGGCGAAGTAGGGGCGTTCGAAGGGCGCGCGGCCTCAGGGCTTCGCGCCCTTCGTTTGTCTGCCGCTACAGCCGCGGTTGTAACCTGTGATAGGGTGGCCGCGGAGGTAGAGGAGATGAGGGCGGTGCTGAAGGCTTTGGGGGATGCGGTGACAGGGGGAAGCGGCACGGTGGTCGTGGTGCCGCCGAAGAAGCCGCGGGTGAAGCGGGTGCGGAAGGGGCGGCGATGAAAGCTCCCTTCCCTTGGTTTGGTGGAAAATCGCGCGCGGCGCCGCTGATATGGTCGCGCCTCGGCGAGGTCGTGAACTACGTCGAGCCCTTCGCCGGCTCGCTCGCGGTGCTCCTCGGACGGCCGCACGAGCCGCGCGTGGAGACGGTCAACGACGTCGACGGACATCTGTGTGTCGCACCAGACACACGCGTCCTCATGGAGGACATGACGTGGAAAGCGGCGGGGACGCTCTGCGCGGGCGAGCGCCTGCTCGCCTTCGACGAAGAAAACTCAGGCACGGCGCGGGCGGGGTTTCGCTCGCCCGCGCGCTACCGTCACTGGCAACGGTCCACGGTCATCGACGCCCCGCGCGTCGTGCTTCCAAGTTATCGACTGACGTTCGACGACGGGACCGTCGTCATCGCATCCGAAGACCACTGTTGGCTGACTGGCAGTCATTGCACTGGCAAAACGGGCCGTGGTTGGCGATGGGTGAAAACGAAAAATCTAGCAGCCAACCGCTCCACGCAGCGGAGTTGGGTTCTGAAGGCTGCTCCTGTTGTCACGCGCGAAGAGTCATGGGAGGCGGGGTGGCTCGCTGGGCTTTTTGACGGCGAAGGCTGCCTAAATGCAGGGCCAGGGCTTCGTGTGGGCATGTCGCAAAACCAGGGCATTGTGCTGTCAGAGGTCGTGGAGGCGCTCGCGCGCCGCGGGTTTTCCTTCAGGACCGATCGGCAGCGGAAATGTAAGCACATCACCATAACTGGCGGGATGCGTGAACAGTTTCGATTCTTAATGTTGATTCGTCCTCATCGGCTGCTCGCAAAGTTCGCCGAAGCTGTTGAATCAGTTTCGCTGTACGGTAGGGAGCACAACGCGGTTGGTCTTGTCTCGAAGGAATACCTTGGTCCGCAGGAGGTGGTCGCGCTGTCTACGACGTCGCGCACCTTCATCGCGGAAGGGTTAGCCTCGCACAACTGCAACTTCTGGCGCGCCACGGCTGCGAACCCGGAGGCGGTCGCGACGGCAGCCGACTGGCCCGTGAACGAGACGGATCTGCACGCGCGGCACCGCTACCTCGCGGGCATCAAGAAGAAGCTCGCGGCGCGTCTGGAGGCGGACCCGCGGCATTACAACGCGATGATCGCAGGCTGGTGGGTGTGGGGGCTGAGCGCGTGGATCGGCAGCGGGTGGTGCGAGCGCATGGAGTCGAAGCAGGCGCCCCTGCTCAATAGCAACAGCGGAAACCATGGCAGCGGTCGCGCCGATGGCCGTGGCGTTCATTCGAAGGCAATGCGCCGCCAGATGCCCGACCTCGGCGGCGTCTACCATAACGAGCGCGAAGCGGCGTACGTCAACGTCGGCAAGGGCGTCCACCGCGGCGGGATGCGGCGGCAACTTCCGCATCTGGGTGGAGGTGACGGCTCAGGCTCTCCGCGTTCCGGCGCGGGAGTGAATAGCTCCGCCCACCGCTCCGCCCTCTACGAAGTCTTCGCGGCACTCTCCGCTCGGCTGCGATACACCCGCGTCACGTGCGGCGACTTCGCGCGCATCCTGACGCCCGCGGTGACCTGGAAGCACGGCGTAACGGGCGTCGTGCTCGACCCACCCTACGAGGGGTTCGACGACCTCTACGGGACCGAGCCCGTGAGCGCTCGCGTGCGCGCGTGGTGCATCGAGAACGGCGCGCGACCGGACCTGCGGATCGCGCTCTGCGGCTACGACGTCGAACACGTCGCGCTCGAGGGGCAGGGCTGGACCGTCGAGGCGTGGAAAGCCGCGGGCGGCTATTCGAATCAGGCGGCGGGCGAGAACGAGAACGCCAAGCGCGAGCGGGTCTGGTTCTCGCCCGCCTGTCTGCGCGCGCCCGCGAAGGCCCAGCGCTCCCTTTTTCTTGAGGCGATATGACCATCGAGAACATCTACATCGACGACACCGCACGAGCGCGCTGCGCCGCCGTGGCGCTCGCGGAGAGCATCACCGAGGCCGCGGTCTACACGTGCGCGCTCGGCATCGGCCTGAACGTGTACGGCGGCGCGGTGACCGCGCGCATCTTCGCCGCCGGCCTCGCGCCGCCCTACCGCGCGCTGACCGCGGCTGATTGGGTTGGGCAGGCGGCCGCCACGGGCGCGAACGAGTCGGTCACCATCGGCACGTCACCGCCGGACGCGGCGCGCGTGACGGCTATCGCGGCGACGTGGAGCGTGAGCGAGGACATCGTGCGCTCGAAGGCGCTGTGCACGGGGCTCGCGTTCGCATCCGGCGTCGAGGCGTACCTCGGCCCCTACGAGGCGATGTGAGCGCGGCGGAATACAGGCAGTGCGCGCGCTGCGCGGCGTTCGTGCGCGGGGCGAGCGAGGAGCCCGCGGCGCATCCATGCGAGCATGGGGCGGCGTGCGTAGCGGACGCGAAGCGCTGCGTAGCATGCATGATCGAGCGCGAGGCTGAGCGCGTGGAGAGGGCTCGCAGATGACCCCCGCTGACGCCCGCGCGTTATACGCCTCTCGCCGAGCTCGCGGGCTCTGCGTCGGCTGCGGTCTCACGCGGGTGTTCGCGGGGACGCGCTGCGCGGAGTGCCGCGAGGTCACGCGCGGGAAGCGCTGGCCCGGCGCGCGCGTGACGACGGAGACGCTGCACGAGCTCGCGGCGTGCTGTTCTACACCCGCGGCTGTAGACGGCGCGGCGCCTCAGCCGTAGCGTCGGCGGGCGTGCTACGGCGCGCAGAAAGCAAGGACTATGTTTGCTCGCATTCGGATGATCAACGGCTGGTTCCACGGGTCGACGGTCTCGGCGCTGGAGTTCGAGGCGCTGGACGCCATCCGCCCATCGTGCGTGGACGGCGACGGCGGCGGCACGTACGCGCCGAGCGCGCTGCTGTCGATAGGTGGGCTCGCGGTGACGCTGAACCCCGCGACGCTCACGCTCAGCGCGGCGGCCATGGCCGTGAGCGCGCCGGGGACGTGGACGGCCGCGCAGACCATCAACGCAAACGTCGCGCTGACAGGCACGCTGTCGGGGACCATCACTCAGTCGGCCACGGTCACGAGGACCGGGGCCGAAACGCTGAGCGGCTCAACCGCGAAGACGTACCACCGTAGGACGGACAAGTCTTCGCCCGGCGCGACCACTTCGATCAGCGTTGCGGCAGATTATTATAAATTCGACAATCCCACTCTGGCGTGCGTGGTCGACGTCACGAGGCCGACCGGCGAACCTGCCGGCCTCGTGATTCACGTGTATGTGATTGGCGAATTGTCTAACGCGTACACATTCAAGGATGACGGCACGACGATGTTTTCGTTTGTCATAGGCACGCCGGCCAAGCAGTCGGCAACCTTGATGTGGAATGGCACCGCCTGGGAAGTGGCGGCGATTTCGGCCAACGCGACTCTCGCTGCTGGCTACTGAGTCGACACGCATTCCCCGTCAATACACATGCCGTCTTTGCCGGGCAGCTCGCATGAGTTGCCGTCGAATACGGTTTCATAGTAACACTCCCCGCCTCTGCATGCCGGTCCCTCGCATAACCGGATCGGCATGCAGTCTTCCCATGAATCACAGAGGCCGAAGGGTCCGCTCGTGTCGGAGTGAATAGCCTCGGCAATGGGTTCTTCTGCTGTTGGGCTTCCGCCTCCCGTCCCGTCGAACCCCCCACAACCCGCGGACAAAGCCACAAGCAGCATACACGCAGTTATGCCAAGCAATCCTCTCATACCCCTAACCTCCGTGCCTTCTATGCCCGAGCCATGGGCCACGGTCAAGTGAACATTTCACGCCATATCAGCCGAGGCCGGCGGCGCGAGAACGCCGGTTCACCGCGGCGCAGGTGTGGTTACATACCGTCAATTGTCGGGTTACCCGTCAACCCGAGCATGACGGCTCGCGGTCGATACGCGCGAAGGTTGTAAGTCACCACAGCATTACGGTTTTCATCTTTCACTTGCAGCCCAACCATCACCATGATTGAGGCCTTAAACGCGAACCTCAGATCGTCCACGGTTCGCTTCCCTTGGGGGATCTCGTCGTAGGCCCCCCACTGTGCATCGATATACGTCGTCGCCTCTTTCAGATCTGCCCTCGCCTTCGAGAGCTCCCATTCAACAGCACGGCCTCCAGGTGCCGCGTCGCAGTGTATTTTGACGAAACCAAGCTCGATAAGCGCCGCCGGGTCATTTGACCACCCCGAGCCCCATACAATACACGCGGCCGGCTCATGCGAAGGGACGAGGATCTCGTACCAGTCGCCCCGCGCCCGCGTAGGAGGCAGGATCAGCGGCGCGGATGCCGCTCGAAGGATCGCTCTGTTGTAGCGAATGCCCATCGGCTGAAGTCGCACCGGCAAAGTGTTCTGGATAGTCGCCACCTTGCGCACCGCAGTTGCCAGCGCCGACTTACTGCGGTGCGGCAACTTTTCGTATGCGGTCCACACAGGTGCGAACGTGGCCGTTACCTCAGCGAGCTCGAGCTCGGCCTGCTTCCGCGCCGCAACAACAGCGCCGACAGCCGCCTTATGCTTCGCTTCGATGACATCGGCAATCCTCTGGTCGATCTTCATGAGCGCCGGGAACTGAATCTCGTCGCATTTGTTTCGCACGGTAGACACAAGGCTCTTGGCGCGCACCCCGTCATTCGCTTTGAGCGCCGCTTCAGCTCCGGTCATTAGCGAGGTGCACAGGCTGAGGCGTTCGCGCTCGGCTTCTCTGGACCTCCGCACCCAGAAGCCAAGGGACCCCGCGGCGACGACGAGAGCGGCGACGACGAGCCCGGCGTAGACGATCCTTCGGTTCATGCCGCGGACGCTCGCTCGAGCCCTCAGCACCGGCCAAGAAAACCGCCGAGCAACCTGATAGGCTGGCGACTCCCTCACCCACCCAAACGAGGTCACGATGCCCGACTTCAAGGAAAACTTCACCTTCATCTCAGCCGCGCCCATCCCGCCCGACCACGTGGATCGCGTCGCGCTCGTTCGATCGGTGAGCGCGTTCCACGCCGTCGTGCCGCTCGTGCGCTTCCGGACCCATCAGACCGCGCCGGGCGTCTTCTCGTACCTGTTCGAGGCCGTGGATGGACGCGTGTGGACGCAGACCATCGACTTCTCGGCGAGCACGTCCGACCCGGCGTTGACCTTCAGCGTTCCGGCTGGCTGGAAGCTCAGCGAGTTCGCTTTTCAACGCCCCATCCGCGATCTCGTCGTGCGGCTGATCCCCGCGTTCGGCGCGACCGAGATCAAGATGGTCTACCCCTAGAGGATGCCCACCGAGCGCAGCGTGTCCTCGACGAGCGTCGCGAGCTGAGAGCGCACCCCCGCCGGTACCACGAGCTGGATCGTGCCCCGCTTGCCGAGCGCCGCGTCGCGCTCGTCGCTCAGCACGTAGTCCACGATCACCGGCGCTGTGGCGCCGGGCTCGACAAACATCTGGACGTGGGCGCGTGTGATCTGAAGGGCCATCCCGCTACGGTACCACAGCCCCACCCCTCGCACGCAGCCCTATCCCAGCACGCGGATCTGTGCTATCCGCGTGCGAGTGCCTACAGCCGCGGCTGGAACTCTACCCGATAAACTGCAAGAGCAGACGAGCGTCAGCCGGGGTCGGCGACGCGTGGAGCGCCATGGTCGCGAGGATGCGCACGATGGTCTCGAGCGAGGCGACCTTCAGCGGCGCCGCCGGCGGCTGCATGCGGCGAGCCGCTTCGAGGGCTGCGGTCACCAGCGCGGTCTCTTCCTCGAAGGCCTCAGCCGCGAACGCAGCGCTCACACGCGACAGCTGAAGCGTAGCCGCGAGCGTCGAGCGCCGGAGCGCGGCGGGCGTCGGCACGTAGCGCGCGGGCGTCGTGACCGCGGCTGGATGGCCCGCGCGGATCTCAGCCGCCATGTCAGCGCGCCGATGCCCGTCGCCGCGCTCCACGATCCCCGCGCACCGCTCGCGCTCCGCGGCGACAGCACGCGCAACCTCATCATCTTCACGCTTCTCCATCTCCTCACCTCCGCGAGCACCCTACCATGACCACGACGCCGTATGCTCGACTTCTGACCTCGGTCAACGGCGACGCCGCTGTCGCAGGCGCGCGCACAGTCACCGGCGGCGAGACGATCCAGTTCTCGTACGAGAGCACCGTCGCGTGGCCCGGTACGCCGCTCACGCGCATCGAGTTCTACTCGTACCCGGAGGGATGGACGGGACCCGGCGGCGCGTGGACGGAGGAGGAAACGAGCATCGTCGGCCCCACCGGCTCGACCATCACGTACACGGCGTTCGTCTACCGCGGCAACTCGGCCCCCGCGAGCTTCGTCATGCCCTCGACGTGGGGCAAGTACCTCTGCCAGCTCATCGTCAACAACGGCGTGAAGGGCGGCGCGCAGAGCGAGGACGTGCGCGACACGGCATGCGGGCTCGAGATCCTGAGCTCGCAGGGCCTGCACGATCTCGCCTGGCGCGAGACCTCGCAGTTCAGCACCGAAACATGGCGCAACTGGGAGGGCGACCACGCGGCGAACCTTCGGACGCTCAACACCGCGCTCGCCGCTGCGCTCGCACTGAGCTCCACGCTCCCCGCTGCGGTGGGCACCGCAGCCATCGGTGTAGGCACGACGGCCGCGCGCGCTGACCACGTGCACGCCCATGGTACGCAGCTCGGCGGGACACTCCATGCCAACGCGGACGGCTCGACGGCGGGCTTCCTGACCTCGACTCACTACACGTATCTGACGACGATCACCCCGGTCTACACCGCGGGCAACATCGCCTTCAGCGCCGCCGGCGCGACCACGATCGGGAAGGCCCCCGTCGTAGTAGGCGCTGGCCTGAAGACGACGCTCTCCGGGCAGAAAGGCGAGCCAGGCTCGATCGGCGGAGAGCTAGAGCTCGCAGCGGGCGAAGGCGGCGACGTCGACGCAGACGAACCCGGCGCGCTAACCCTCAACCTGGGCAGCGACGGCGTGTCGAGCGGCACCCTGAGTTTCAAGGGCGGCACCGCCCTCGGTGTGTTTCAGACGTGCCTCTACCTCAGCGCGTCCAGCACGATTTCTTGGTCGACGACCAAGAATTCGCTGGGGTTCAACGCCGCGGTTGACCTCCGCGGGCGCGTCGGCGGCGTCGACAAGTTCATCCTGACAGCGGCGGCTCTGACGATGCAGGCCGGCGTAAATCTCGCTGCGGACACGCTGAGCGTCGGCGGCGTCGCGATGACCTCCGCGGCCACGGCGAGCGCTCCGATGATCCGCGACGGCGCGGGGCGTGCGAAGGTTGCCGACCCAAGCGCAGTGGACGACATCGACACGAAGGGCGCCCGTGACACGGCGGTCGCGGCGGCGGTCGGGAAGATCGTGATGTCGTTCGGTGCGTCAAGCCTCGGCACGGGGTCCTTTGGGCCCGCCTATATTTGGCCACCTGGAACCGCAGTATCGACCATCACCGCGACGCAGCTGTACATAAAAAACCCGACCGGCGTCTCGCTCAAACTCGCGGGCACGCTCGAGATTGCGCAGGTTGCCGGCGTCGGCGCTGGCACTACGACATTCACGATCCAGGTTGGCACCGCTGGTGGAGCACCAGCGGACACGGCGATGACGATCACGCTTGATAACGCCGCGACCGACAACACGGCCGCCGTCGCCGGAACGATCACGTGGGGTGCTGGCGAAAAGATGTCGATCAAGTGCGCGCGCGGAGGCGGTGTTGCGGGCGCGGCAACCAACGTGCGGCTGCAATTGTGCTGGATTGCTGCGTGACACGGCATATGCCGGCGTGTCGATAACCATTCACACCTCGTAGGAGCATCACATGAAGATCTTTATCCTCCTCGCCCTTACCCTCCTCGCCTGCAATGCCACCGAGCCAATCGTCCCGGAGTGGCGCGCCGAAGCTCTTCAGGGCGTCGCTGCCAACTGCGAGGCGCAGGCCTCCGACACGCTCACCGAGCCGCTGTCATTCGCGCAGGCGGACTACGAGCAGGTCGCTGCGGTCTGCATCAGCCGCAAAAGCGCAGGCCTCATCGACGTGCAGGGCTGGCTCCTCGCGACCTCCTCGATCGACGTGCAGGCGACGATCGCGGTGTCCGGCCTGGAGGTCGAGATCGTAGTCCCCGGCGCGCAGACGCCGCTCGGATATGCCCGCCAGACGACGCTCCTCGGGTCGATCTATGTCCCCGCCGGGGACTACGCGATCGCGCTCCAGGTGGCGACGGGCGCCCCCGATGCGTCCGTGATCGTGCTGCCAGGCACGTGGCTCATGGCCACGGCGCGTCAGGACCTGCTGATTCCCTGATCGCTTCTTGCATCCTGCCGATAGGCGTGCTGTTCACATCCCATGGCCGAGCCCTGCGATGACCGAAGCCGAGAGCGCTCCACCGTCCGACAGCGACCCGCGGACGCCACTCCCGAGCGAGTGGATCGTCGACGAAGCGAGCGAGCTTATGGACGCGCCCCCGAGTCGTACGTCGCTTCCGGCGCCTTCGCCGCCGACCTCGAGCGAGCCCTTTGGGGCTTCAAGGAACAGTGAGATGAGCGAGCCCGTGACGACCGACGTCATCCCCACTGTTCCGCCTCCTCCCCCGCCGCCGAAGAAGAAGACCGCGCTCGTGCTCGGCGCGCTGGCCCTCGTGGCCGCTGTCATCTGGTACGCGCTGCGATGAATGCGATCGCGTGCCTCACGACGTTCGCGTCCGTGGTGCTCGTGACCCTGCCGCTCATCCTGCGTGAGGCGCGGCTCCTCGTGCGTGAGGCGCGCTTTTTCACCGAGGCGCAGCCCGCGCCGGAAGCCCCGGTCAAGCAGCGCGTCGGCTTCGTGCGATGAACGCGATCTGAAGCGCGGCGATGAGCGCCGCCTGCACGCGCCCCTGGTACGCGATCGCGTCGGGGCCGAACAACAGCGCCGTCGCGTCGCTCACGAGCAGGGCGGCGGCGGTCCACTCCGCGGCGCCGTTCGCGTTCATGCCTGCGCGCCACCACGCGACCGCGCCGACGGCGACAGCGCACGCGCTAGGCGCCAATGCGACCGCGCCCCACCGCTCGTCAAGGAGGCCCGCGAGCACAGCGCCCGCGCTAAGGAGCCACACCGCGCTAAGGAGCCGCAGCCGTGGCTCCCAGATGGCGAGGGACGCGTAGCAGCTCGCACCCGCGACGAGCACGACGCCGCAGCCCCGCACGCGCTCGGACGCATCAGCCTCGGTCACACAGGCGTGAACGAGGCTGATGAAGAGCGACGCGGCGACGGGGCGGTGACGCCGCTCGCGCACGCTGATGACTGCGGCGGGCGAGAAGGCGAGAAGGGAGAAGGCGGGGCCGATCACGCAGGAGGCCAGCGGGCGGGGTCGATGCCGGCGCGACGGAGTAGCGTATCGATGTGGTCCGTCAGGATGTCCCGGACCCGCGTGTCGTACGCGGTGCGCTTCGGGTATTCGGCCCGGTCGACGATGAGAACCTCTGCCGCCGCGAGCATCCCCAGCCGCGCCGCGACCTCCTCCGCCGACGTGTCGAGTTCTCCCGCGATCAGCGCGAGCGCCGTCGGCAGGTCGGCGAGAGGCACGGCGTACGCCTTGCGTGACGTCTCGGCCGCGGTCGGCGGGAGGTAGATCGCCCGCTTCGTCGAGCGCCAGCCGTGCGCGCGGGCGAAGCGGCGCAGGAGGTCGGCGGTGATAATGGCGGTCATCGCGCGGGCTCCTCGACGAACACCTCGAGCCGATCGACGAGCGAGCAGAGCGCCTCACTCGGCTGCCGTTCGCTGCTCCCCGTCGCACGAAGGAGCCGCACGGCGTCCTCGCGGCTGATGGCGAGCGCCGGCGCGTTGACCGAGGCCTTCCCGCCCACGGCCACAGTCTCCACGTCATCCTTGATGCGCTCGTGAACCACGGCGATCCACGCGTCGTCGACCTGCATGCCGAGCGCACCCAGCGCCACACGGAGCCCATACGCCGTCCGCGTCACCCGCATCACCTCGCCGCGCCATCTATTTATCGCCATCTCCTAACCTCCAAGGTGCACCCTAGCACATACCGCTTGACGGGTGCACCTTCTTTCGGCAGAGTGCACCTCATGGCCGATGAGACCAAGACGCCGCTCACCGTGAAGGTGGACGGCAAGATGATGGAGCGCATCGACGCGCTCTGCGAGGTGATGAAAGAGCGGGCGGGCGGGATCAGCATCTCGCGCCACGCGCTCGTGCAGCGGGCGCTCACGCGCGGCGTGGAGGCGCTCGAGGGTGAGGTTGGGACGAGCCCGCCGAAGAGCAAGCGAAAGTAAAAAGAGCGCCGGGCACGAACGCCCGGCGCTCTCCATGTTCAACAGATGACGAGGAGGTCACGATGAAGAACGCGACGCGTATATCAAAGGCGACGAAGAACAGCAAACAGAAGACGCAGGCGAAGCGCGAGAGGGAGGCCGCACCCGCCACCGTTCCCGGTGCGCCGCCCATCAGCGCCGACGGGCTCGCGGGCATGCCCTCGCGCGCGGACGCGGACGACGTGGCCCCGGTCACCGCCGCTCCGGTCACTCCGACGATGCCGAGCCCGCGCCCTCTCGACACCCGCGTTGTGCTCAAGCGGTATCACAGCACAATCCCCTACTTCGTGCGCATCGTGGAGGAAGCGCAGCATGTCGGCACATGGAGCAACTCGATCGAGCACGCTCACGTCTGGAAGAGCGAGCGCGCAGCGATAGAGTTCTTCCTCGCGTTCGCTGAGGATTGGTTCAACAAGATCAAATTGGAGGTCGAGTTTGTCCCAGCGCCCGCTTGGACGCGCCGTGAGACCATCGTGCCGCCAACTGCGCACGGGGAAGCGCCTGCGTGCCCCTCATGCGGGATGGCCTGCACGTGGCGCGAGGGTGCGGCGCGCGGATCGGGGTGGTACTGTCTTCGCAAGCGGATTTGCGGGCGAATGGAGTGCGTTCCCGTGCCTGTGGCGGCGCTCCCGGCGTGGGTGCGCGAGGGCGTGCTCGTGCGGGGGATTGGCACAAGCACCAAAGGACGCGAGGGCGTGCTTCGAGAGGAGCCCGGTTGCTGGCAGATCGACGGCGCGGGCTGGCAGATCGGTAAGCTCGACGGCATAGAGCAGGAATGGGCCCCCGTCCGCACCGCCGCCCCCCAACCGCCCCCCGGCTTCGCGCGCGACCTCGCCGAGCGCCAGGCGTTCGGCTACAGCACCGCCCGCGAGCGCATCGCCTCGGTCCTCACGCGCGCAGGAGCCCGCGAAGGCACGGCCACCGAGCCGGGGCTTCTCGTCAACGTCACGAGCGACGGGCGCGTCGTGCTGCGATGGGGCATGAAGCGCGAGGGCGTCGCGACCTCGTGCTCGTGGACTGACGCGGCAGAGCAGGCGCTCGAGCGGGCGTCGAGCGCGCTTCACGGCGCGGGCTACAAGGCGACCGTCGGCGGCCCTTCTGCGTCCGCAATTACAGGCGCGGTTGTAGAGCGAGCGGGAGTGGTGACCGAGGCCGGAGAGGAAGCCGCGCGCCTGGAGGAGCGACTCGCGCGCGCCACCGCGAGGAACGAGGACCTGGAGCGGCTTGTGGTGAGCCTCTCTCTCCGGCTCGCTGCGGAAGAGCGGAGGGCGTCATGAGCCGCCCATGCCCCTTCACCCCGCCCGCCGACGCCGCGCCCGACGTGTCGCCGAAATACCGCGAGCTGCTCCGGCCGATCCTGCGGCGGCACCTCGACGCGCTCGAGCCGCGTGAGGCGCCCGCCGATCTCGTGGAGTGGCTCGCGAGCCTCGACGCGGACGCCGAGGAAACGACGCAGATCCGGCGGCGTAGCGCGAACTAGCCCCGTGACACCCGCGTGACACCGCCTCACCCCGCCCGCCGCTGTGGGCTTGATCTACCGTCGTAGGAGCGCCGTGACGCGGGGACTGAAAATCCTCGTGTCGACGGTTCAATTCCGCCCCTGGGCACTGTATTTACGGACGTTTTGAGCGGCTCCCGCTCTGCACCCCCCGCATTTTCTGCACCGCCACGGACCGAACGCGTGACACGGGCGTGACACCGCTCCTCGAGCCGAGCGAGCCCCGCCCTCAGCGCGTTCAGCTCGGCCGAGGTCGGCTCTCGCGACACGCTCAGGCGCCCGTCCTCGCTCAGGCTCAACACGAGCCCCGCGGCCTCCTGCGGGGCGTAGGCGGCGACCTGGCGCGCGAGCTCCTCCGGCGTGAGACGCCCGTAGACCTTCTCGACCATGCGCCCGTCGCCGTGGCCCATCATCGGCCCCACGAGCGACGGCGGCACCTTCGCGCCTCGCAACCACTGTGCGTAGGTCCGTCGGAGGTCACGAGGCGTCACGCGCTCAACGCCCGCGCGCTGGCACGCCGCCGCGAGTTCGCGCACCGCGTTCCCCCACGGGCGGAAGAGCGGTCCCGGCTTGCCGCCGCAGACCTCGAGCACGCGAGCGAGGAGGGCGCGCTGCCAAGGGAAGGCGATCGGCACGGTGCGAGCGCGGTGCGCCGTCTTCGTGCCGCCCACCTGCACCATGCCCTTCTGGAGATCGATGTCGATGCGGCGTGCGGTGAGGCTCGGCGCCAGGTCCGCGCCCGTCGCGACGATGAAGCACACGTGAGCGCCGCGGTCAGCGAGGAGTTCAGGGAGCAGCCGCTCGAAGGCCTCGGCGGTGAGGTGGCGCGTCCCCGGCTCGTAGTTCACCGTCCACCGCTCAGGCATCACCTGCTCGATCGCGAGGTGGTACTCGCCGCGCCGGCGCGCGAGCTTCAACGCGATCCGCAGCGTCGTTAGTTCTTTGCCGATCGTGCTGCGTGATGCGCCTTCCGTGAGCCGCTGCTCGATGAAGGCGTCCACGGGCTTGGCGTCGACCTGAGCAAGCGGGAAGTCCTCGCCCCAGACCCGCAGGAACGCGCCGGCCTTCGAGGCGTACATCTCGACGGTGCCCTTCGCACGCCCCTGCGCGGCCCGGTCGACTACGACTCGCTGGAGAGCGTCCCTGATCGTGATCTTGTGCGCGGCTGCGTGGGCCGGATCAGCGGCAACGCGTTCGAGCTCACGAGCGCGAGCCTCGGCGGCCTTCCGGTCGCGGCATCCTGTGGATCGTTGGATGCGCTTGTGGCCTGCGTCGTAGTACTCACACCACCACGTAGGCAGTTCGCGCCCGTTCTTCTTCCGCCGATAGAGCCTGTGTTGGTCGCGCATGGGATGGCCGTCCGGCGGCGAACATAGGCCGCGAGAGCGGCGGGAGTCACGCGGATCGAGCGGCCGAGCTGAACGTGCACCATCTCCCGCATCAGCAGATAGGCCTGCCGCTCGCTCACGCTGAGCTGAGCGGCGACGGCTCGAGCGGTGAGGAGCGCCGCGGTCATCGTGCTACCCTCGCGCGGGGCTCTGGCCGCGGTCTACATCCTCGCGTGTGGGCCGGCTTCACTGGCCGTGACCCTGATCGCAGACGAGGCCGCTCGGCACGACGAAGAGCAATCGCCCGCAGCCGTCGACCTCGCAGCGCCCGCGCTGGATCAGCTCACCACCGTCCTCCGCGCCACGCTTCACGAGGAAGCCCGCGAGCAGTCGGCGATGACAGCGCGTCGGCTCGGTGCAGAAGCAGCACAGCACCACCTGACAGCGCGCGCGAACCGAGGCCCAGGCTTCGGGGCGAGGGCGACAGCCGCGTGCCACAGCGCGCCGCTCGAAGAACCCGAAGCGCGGGTTCTTCTCGTCCATCCCGGCGCTCACGCGCATCTCGCCCGTGTACGCGTCGACGTACGTCGACCATGAGTCTTCGAGCATCGACCGAACATCGTGTGCCGCAAGGCTGCGGTCATACCCGCCAGCGTGGGCAGCTTCTTGGATGAGCTTCGCCTCGACGCCCGCGTCGAGCGCCGGCTCGAGGATCGCCCACGTCGGCGCGAACGCCACGCCGATCGGGTCATTGCCCTTGCGCGTGATGTCGAGGCGGTCGGGGCCGGTGTACGTGATGCGCGCGGTGTAGACGGTCAGCACAGCCGCGCCCCCGGATGACGGATCGCCGCGCCCGGCACGAAGAGGCCGAGGCCCACAAGCGCCCAGGCGATGTCGTGCAGCGTGTCGCTCGTCGCGTCGATGGGCATTCTGTGCGCCACGAAGCACGCCGCCGCGCACGCAGCCTCACCGCTCTCCGGCGGGCCGAAGACAAAGCGGACGATCACGTCGTCCTCGGCTGGGGGAACTCCTGCACGCGCAGGTCGGCCGGGAGCTCGCCGAGGTCGCCGCCCTTCTTATCGCGCAGACGAACGAGCCTTGCGTGATCAACGGGCCGCGCGCCAGCCTGTTTGAAGAAGAACGGGGTGCTCGCCGCAAGGCACTGCGCACGCAGCGACCGCGCCCACTCGAGATGCATCGAGCGCGCGTGCCCGCCGCTCTCGCCGCCGACGATCACCCAATCGGGCCCGCGGACGCCGCGCATACCTCGCTCGTCCTCGTCGAGACAGCCCTTCGACCATTGCTGGATGGCCACGGGTCCGAGCAGCGGCTCCATGCTCAAGAAGCGCACGCGCGCAGGCACGCGGAGCAGGTGCGGGATCCGCTCGTCGGCCGCGGCTTGATCCTCCACGCTCGTGCCCATCCACACGTTCGCCGGGAAGCGCTCGCGCCACGCCATCGGCACGAGGTCCATGATCTTCTCCGCGCGCTTCGTCAGGAGCAACCAGTCGAGCCACGGCGTCGACTCGATGAGGGGGAAGAGCCGCGCTCGTGCCGCGGTACACACCGCGAGGTTCTCCGGCTTCGTCGGCACCTCGAAGACGTCGCCGAGCGAATACGCAAACACGCGCGCACGGACACCGGCCTTCTCGGCGTCTCGGTTCCAGCGCAGCGGCTCGCGCCACATATTCTCCGAGGCGAGCACCCGCGTCCCCTCCTCGCCCCACACGCCGAGCAGCGCCGGGTTGCGGCGACTCATCGATTCGGCGTAGCAGTTATGGCACCCAGCGCTGATCTTTGCGCAGCCCCGGAGCCCGTTGAATGTGTGGTTCGTCCACGAGATTAAGCTGTTTTGGCCCATGTGTTCTCCTCGGTTGTTACCCGGTGACCCTCGCGGGAATCGAACCCGCACCGTCCACGCACGTCTGCGCGGGGCTCGACCTGAGCTTGAAGGCCAAACGCGCGCCGCCCGCATGGGCATGCTGCGGCGCGCTGCTGAGCTGAATAGAGCGGGCTAGGGCATGCTTTCCGTTCCCCTTCGCTGACTGCAAATCACCCGAGGCCGTGCGCACTATGCGCCGTGCTCTCACGCGCCGAAGCCCCCAGGAGTATGACCTCCACGGGGGCGACGGCGGTGGTGACCGCGGCTCAGAACACGTCGAGCGTCAAATAATGGCCAACGCCCGTAAACTCGGCTGGGCTCAAGCCGAGCACTGCGATCGCGTCGTTGATCTTCGAGGCGCCATCTTCAGGCGGCGAAAACGGCCCCGAGTATCCGCCTCCGCGCGAGGTGAAGCTATGGGACGCGCCAACCCTGATTGAGTAGAAGTACTCGCCGCTCCACGCGTTGCCTGTGCGACAAACAACGGCGCCGTTAGGAAGCGCGACCGCGCTATCGCCGTCGGCCTCCAGCGAGTCGACAACCATCTGCGCCAGTTTCTCCTCAGCCTCCGTACCCTTCTTCGCGAACGCCCCGAACATCGCCCCCGTGCTGTAGTCAATTCCCATCACATCCTCCTACGCGCCGAAGCCCCGGATCCGCGGTTGTCCGCAGCGTCCGAGGCTGGCGCGCCCGTCGATGAAACCGCGCCACGCGGGGCCGATCGACGGGCTGTCTGTTCTCCTCTGTGCAGCCCCGTTAGCGCTTTCGCGCGCGGGCCATAGCGCATCCTCCTCCTGACAGGACTCCTATGCCTTCAACGCGTCGAGCCCCGCAGCCCAGGTTTTCCGGGGCGCACGGGGCGTGGTTCGACTGCGGGATCGATTATGCGAAGCGCCCGTTCGGCGACCCGTCGGCCTTATGTCCCTCGCGCAACACGGGCGCCTCGCGTCGGACGATCGGGGGCCACCCCCACGTATCGATCGGCATCGAGTCGGCCGACGCTGGGTCGCCAAGGCCGACGAACGTCAGCGGGCGCTCGAGCGGCGATCGCCCGAACACATGGATCTCCGGGGTGTCGTCGACCGACACCTCCATAATGATCCCCGCGCGGGGACCGAAGCCAAAATTTACCACAACAGTCCGACCTGCCGTCGCCGCCTGACCACCAAACAGAGCCTTTGAAGCGTACATCGTAACCTCCTGACGTCGCGAGCCCGGCCCCGCGGTTTTCCGCAGAGGTCCGGGCCGAGCTCGCGGGCGGCGACGATCAGAACGGGATTTCGCCGTCGATGCCGGAGCCACCACCAGCGGGCGGCGGGTTCGCACCCATCAGCGCGAACATCTGCGCGTCGAAGTCGGGGACCGCGCTCGCGTCAATGGCCGGCGGGAGGCGGTTCGGGTCGACGATCTCGCACTTCATCCCGTACTTGCCATCGTCCTTCACCTCGACCTCGCACACCGTCGAGCCGAGCGTGCCGGGGAGCGCGCCACCCTTCCAGCCGGCGATCTCGAGGCTCTTCTTCGCGCGCTCAGCCGTCAGCGGCGTGACGTAGATCGTGCACAGGATCTCTTCGCCGCCCACATATCCGTCGCCCGCCTCGGTCACCATGTGGAACGCGTAGAACGGCGTCCCCTTCTGCTTCGAATTGCCCCTCGTGAAGCTCGCCGGGACCGCGCGCGCCTTGTAGTAGCCAGCCTGAATGCCCATCGTCGTATCCTTCTTTCTGTTCGTCTCGTATTCGTTCGAATGAGTCTTGTTTACGCCGCGACGGCGGGCGCCGCGGTCTTCTTCGCAGGCTGCTCCTGGAGCCACAGCCACATCGCCCGCGTGCTGAGGTCGGGCTTCGACGCCCACGCCTCGATACCCTTCGACCGCTCGACGTCGGTCTTCTTCACCTCAGCCACCCGCGCGGGGACCGCGGCCCTGAAATCCGCCGCGACGCGCTCGGCGTCGAGCGGCCCAGCCTCGACCTGCGACCAGAACGCGCGCCAGGGGCTCGCCGGGTTCGCCATGGGATGCGCAATGGTTGGAGCCGTCGGCGGGAGCACAATAGTCGCATCCGGGCCTTCGCCGCGGAAGCCAGCAACGAACGCGTCGCTCGGCCGAACGTGAAAAAGTCGTCGGCCCGTCGGCTTTCGCTTCATCACGGCGCCGTTCGCGGTCTCCCCGATCTTGACGTCGGTCTCCTCCATCTGGAGGTAGCCAATCCAATCAACCCACCCAGCGATAAAACCGGCGACATTGCCCTTGCTCGTCGCGTTCAGCGCGGGGCCCATGTATTTGTAATCGCCGCGCTCGTCGCCGCCCTTCGTCATCCGTTCGTGGCAAACCAGGATGATGTTCACGCGCTGCTCGTTCCAAATCGCCTCGAGCGAGGCGACGAATTCCCGCATTCGATTCAGCAGAATCTCGTCGCCCATCCCGTAGTTCCAGTTCAGTGACGGGAGCAGGCGTCCCTTCTCGTCTTTCTCCACGCCAACGATGCTGGACGCGCAGAGTTTCTCGATCGAGCCGAACCCGTCGAGAATGAGCGTTTGACCAGGGAGTCCGTCGCGCCGGATCTCGTTGATCTTCTCCACCACCTCGGCCCACGCCCGTGGGATATGCCGCTCGATCGTACGGCCGGCGCGCACGACGTCCTCGAACACGATGCGGGTGCATTCGATCTCGCCCTCGCCGCCCTCGCCGCTGAGGACAACAGGATCCGGCGCTCCGCACGCGAGGGTCGTCTTGCCGAGCTTAAAATCGCCGTAGATCAGCCCCCGCTTCGCGGCTTTGAGCTTTTCCTTCTTCGATACCTTGATCGCCATTCTATGCCTCTCTTCTCTCATACAGAGCTTTGTTGTCGAGCGTGCTCGTCCCCGTGCACACCGGCACGAACGCGCAGAGGTGCCGCCCCACGCGGCATGCCCCCGTGTTGCGCGGCCACACGCCCGATCGCTCGGCGCGCTGGATATCCTTGTGCGTCGCCCACAGGTCCGCCGCGGCCTCACGCAGCTCGTCGACGAGCCGCACCTCGTGCCGCCGCACGTAGTACTCGCCGGGGGCCTTCGCGATGTCCTTGCAGACGCGCGCCTCGAATTCGTCGGGCATCTCGTTGCGTTCGTTCTTCCTGTTCTGCACGAGGGGGCGATGCCCCGGCGTGTGCAGCACGTCGTAAATCACGCCCGCGGGCTCGATGCCGAGCGCCTTTGCGCCCTCGAGGTAATCGCCCACCTGCGCGGACAGGCGCACCGCGGACCAATACAGGTGATCGTCGAGGTCGCTGCTCGTAGTCTTGTGTTCGATGATCCACGGGCGCCCTTCGTACTCGACCACGCCGTCGAGCCGACACGTGAAGCCCCGCGTCGTCGAGGGGGCCCCTGTCGCCGGATTCATAAGCGGGCCGTCCGCGCGCACCTCGACGTGGAGCACCTTCAGCGGCGAGGCCTTCCACCGCACGTGATACCCCATCATCAGCGCGTGGGCGCGCGCGCGCTCGAAGGGGTCAGCCTCGGCGCTCTCGATGGCATTCAGCGCTGCCTCCAGGTCGCACCCGCCGCGCATCCACGCCTCGAGCCCCGCGTGCATGGTGAGACCGAAGCGCAGCGGCGCGGGGATGTACCGCGGGCGGACGCGCAGCACCTGCTCGAAGAAGTACAGCCGAGGGCAGCGCCGGTACTTCGCCGCAGCCGTCGTCGACAGCAGCGGAAGGCGGCGGGGCTCGACGGCTACGAGCGGAGGCGGGCCGAAGAGCGAGAGGTTCACGACCCCTTGCTCCTCTCGCTCCACGAATACGTTTGGTACGTCTCGTACGCCGCCGCGCTCGGCTTCGCGCCGCACCCGCCGCAGAACCCATCGCTCGCGCGGGCCTTGCGCCGCCCGCAGGAGGCGCAGCGCCGGAGCGGAGCCAGCGCCCGCACGTGGTCGTCGAAGCCCATGCGCTCGACGTCATGGATAGGCGCGCCGTCAGCCACGGACGGCCTCGTCTACAGGCGCGGGTGTAGCTGTAGACGCGCGGAAGCCGACGGCGGGCGGTGAGACCGCGGCCATCGTCGGCGCGGGCCCCTTTCCAGCGATGAGGAACGAGGGGGCGCTCACGAGGCACCGCCGTTCATCTCGCGATGAGCCAGAATCGCGAGGCGCTCAGTGAACGCCGCCTGTCCGGCGTCGTCCTCGCAGGGGTCGACGGTCACTCGGAAGGGGCCCACGTCGAAGGTGCGACGTCGCCCCCCGTTCGCCTGTGTCATGAAGGCGTGGACACGGATCGGTTCTGCCGGAGGCGCGGGGGGCTTCACCGCGTCGTCGCCGAGCAGGGCGAGCGCCGCCTCCTCGCCAATGAGACCGACGAAGAGATAGGCCACGTCGAAGGCATCGGCGCCCTCGACAAGGATTTCCCCGCTCCGAATCGTGCGCCAGTCGACGACGCGCCCGTTGCCCGCGCTGACCTCGCAGACCTGAAGGATCGCGCCCGCGAGGAGCGCCACGGCCACAGCCCAGACCGCGCCGCTCACGCCCACCTCCGGCCGTTGCCGGCGAGCGCGTCATGGTCGCAGAATCGGCAGGAGAACAGCGGGTCAGCCTGCGCCGTGTGGTCGAGCGAATCACCATGCTTCATACCTCCAACGCTCTACACCCGCGGATGTAGAAGCGTCAAGAGGTCTTTACGCTCGGCGCGCGAAGATTCTCAGAACAGCTACGTTCTAAGCCTTTTTCAACCGCTCGGCGTCGACCATCTTCAGCACCCACGTCACGCGCGAGACGTCGGGCGCGCGGTTGTACGGAAGCGCCATTACACGCATCACAGCATCCTCGCTCACGCCGTGTTCTTTCGCGAGCGGGATCGCCAGCGTCCGGTTCGGCCATTCATCGTGAGCCGCCGCGACGAGTTTCTCGATGGTCGTCCCCATCTCACGAGCGAGCGCCTGCGCCAAACCGAGGCCGATCCGGCGCTGATGCCGCGAGCGGTTGATGACCTGCATCGTGATCTTGAGCGCCCGCGCGGCGCTGCTCTCGTTCCCCTGGTGCGTCACGAGCACGTACCGCTCGAGCACAGAGAGCATCACGCGATGCTCGCTCTCACCGAGCCGACGTCCGACGTTAAACGCGTCCCTTGTCTCTTTTTTCGTGACCATGAGTCTCCTCGTATGTGCCCTGAAAACAAGCGTATCCCACGCGCCGCTTGACGCGCAGGCGTAAAGAGTCATTGACGCACTTACAGCCGCGGCTGTAGACCATCGAACATGGTGACCGCAGCACGCGCCGCGAGGCGTACACGACAAGCGAACGACGGGCCGACAACGCTCCAGCGCCTCGCTCGCATCACCCGCGGCGGATACGCGGGGCTGGCGCGGCTGCTCGGCGTCTCCCGGCAGTCAGTCAGCGCGTGGGCGCACCGCCGCGCATCACCCACGGTGGCGAGCATCGGGAAGATGTCTCGCAGGCTCGGGGTGTCCGCTGGCGGCTGGAACTAACGATCGAGTTGTTTGCTTTCACAGACGCGGGTGTAACACGCCTGCATCTACAACACAAGCGAGTTGCTTCGAGGAGGAATGATCATGAAGAAGTGGGATCGAATGAGCGGGGACGAGCGGCTGGATGCGGTTCATGCGGTGCTCGAAACGGGGGCGACGCGCACGGACCTGATGAACGCGCTCTCGGGGATCGTGCCCGTCGAGGAGCTTGATGAGGCGCTGAAGGCGCTGGTGGAGCAGGGGCGCGCGACGTTCACCGCCGAGGGATCGACAAGCGGCTTCGACCTGTGGGCCGCGGTCAGCGGCCCGGCTGAGAAGGACGAGGAGAGCCGCGACGCCGCCGACCGCCGGCTCCTGCGGCGCGTCACGCCCGCCAGGCGCGCGCAGATCAACGAGCTCGACGCCGAGCTCTCGCGCGAGGAAGCGGGGCTCGAGGACACCATCAGCGCCGCGAAGGAGCGGCTGAAGGCCATCCACGAGCGTCGGATGAACGCCGCGCGCGCCTCGAAGAACGATACGGAGTACGCCGACGTCCCCTGCCGCGAGGTGCTGCGCTTCGCCTCCGGGCTCGCCATCACCGTGCGCTGCGATCCCCACGAGGAGTGGCCGCTCGACTGGGCCGCCGACGGCAGCGTGGGCGACCCGCGAAAGCTGACCGAGGCCGACCTGCAGACCGTGCTGCCGATGGCCGACGGCGCGGTCGACATGGAGGCCGTGGCTGCGCTCGCGGGTGCGAGCGGCGTCGAGGAGAAGCCCGCGAAGAAGCGGCCGGGGCGCCCGAAAAAGGACGCGCCGCTGCCGAAGGATGGGGGTGCCCTGTGAGCCGGCGCGGCGGCGGGGCCGGAGCCGGGGCGGGTGGAGACGCCCCGGGCGCACATGCGGCGGGCGAAGGCTCCGGCGGCTGTCGGACGACGGTGCCGGCGCTCGCTCGCGGAGCGCAAGCAGCGGCGCCACGTGCGTCGACAGAGGGCGCTGTGAGCGGCGCCGAGAGGGTAAAGGCCCTCGAAGAAGAGAACGCCGCGCTGCGCGCCGGGCTCTCGAACCTTGATCTGCTCCTCGCGGAGGCGCGCGAGTCGGGCAAAGCCGCTCGGCGCCTCGCGAAGCACGCCATGGAGGCGAACGGCGTTCAGGGGGCTCACGTTGTGCTGAAGGCCACCCCGCGTGGAGTGAAGCTCATCATCTGCTCGCCGCCTGCCGAGAACGAGGAGGCGCTCGGCGCGGCCATCGCGAAGACGCTGAACGGGCTGCACTCCTGGCTCGAGGTCTCGACGAGCGACGTCGCGCACACGGGGGTGAAGGAGTCATGAACGCCTATTCTGGCCTTCACAAACACATCGGGCGCGCTCTCATGGGACTCGACGACGCGATCTGCGCACAGGAGCGCGCTGGAGGATCTGGCTACACAGCGATCTTGATCCCCGCGAACCCAGGCGAGCCGATCGCGATCAGTCTCGACGGAAAGCCCGTGCGCCCCAACCTCGACGACGCCGTGGCCTGCGCGCTGATGATGCGCGGAGAGGCAAGCTCGCCTGCCCGCGCTGACCTACCCCCCGAGGCCTTCGGCGTCGAACTCGACCCGCTGCCTCCGTGGGCTGGCGAAGGCTCCGGCGGGACGAAGCGCGCTGATCGGGAGATGGCGCAGCTAGAGGACATCGATCCGCCCGTCATCCCCGGCATCCTCGCCTTCATGCCGCAGGAGAAGCGCGCGGCGTTCGTCGAGGCGTTCAACGGGGCGCGGATCGAGCGGCTCGAGGCCGGCGCGAAGGACGCGAGTTCTCGGCTCGAGCAGGCGGCGGCGCGGCTCACCGAGGCCCGCGCGGAGATCGAGCGCATGCGCCCCGTCGTCGAGGCGGCGATCAAATGGCAGCAGGAACCGAAAGAGGAGGGGGGCGTGGTCGAAGCTCTCTTGGTCGCGCTGACGCGCTATCGCTTCGCCGTAGCGAAGGCTGAGAAGGAGAGTGCCTCATGAGCGCCGAGGATACCCGCACGCTCGTCGGCGCGGCGCTGATCGCGGGGGCGAGGGAGCGTGCGGCGAAGGCGACGACGGGGCCGATGGATGTCCACCGTTTTGACAACGAAGGAGGCTCGATCTCGTGGCAGATCCAGCAAAGCGCGGACCCCAGTGCCGTCGTCTGTGAGATCAGTGACGCCGACAGCGTGCGGGCGCGCGAGGACGCAACTTTTTTTGCGCGCGCCCGCACCGACGTCCCCGCGCTCTGCGATCTCGCCGAGCAACGGGGGCGGGAGATCGAGCGCCTCACCGCCGAGCGAGACGCGGAGCATGAGCGCGCCGAGCACGCCCACGACATGCTCGACGGGGCGAGCGTTCTCCTTCCAGAAGACCTTGCGTATCTGTGGGAGGAGCAGGCGCCGAGCGCGGCGATCAGGGTGATGCTCGCCGAGCGCGCGAAGGACCGCGCCGCCTTCGAGGAGCACGTTCGCGGGCTCGATGGCGACAAGGCGCACCTGAACGCGGAGGTGAAGCGGCTCGAAGCTGAGGTGCTCGCGTGCCGCCACGCTGCTATCGATGGGCGGTACGGGCTTGCAGCGCGCGCGAGCCAGGCCGCCGAGCCCAGCGTGGCCACGGTCACCGCCGACCGCATCGGCGACTGGATGCAGACGTTCACCGGGCGGCAGTTCTGGCCGCTCGACCCGTGCGCGGATGAGGTGTGCATCGAGGACATCGCCCATGCGCTCGCGCACCAATGCCGCTTCGCTGGCCACACCCGCGCGTTCTACAGCGTCGCCGAGCACAGCGTCCGCGTGTCGGACTACCTGCTTGAGACGCTGCGGCCGATGCTCGGCGACGCGGTGATCGAGGTCGCGCTGTGGGGGCTCCTCCACGACGCGAGCGAGGCATATCTCGTCGACCTGCCGCGGCCCGTGAAGCGCCAAGCGTCGATGCTGCCGTATCGCGAGGCTGAGGTGGTCGTGACCGCAGCGATCGCTCAGGCGTTCGGCCTCCAGCCGCGCTTCGACCACGACCCGCGCGTGAAGCACGCTGACGTCATTCTGCTTGCGACCGAGGCGCGCGACCTCATGAGCCGCCCGCCGAACGCGTGGGAAGCGATGCCGGCGCCGCTGCGAGGGCTGCTCGTTCCATGGTCGCCGGCGGACGCGGAGCACGCCTTCATGGGGAGGTTTCTTTCGCTGAGCGGAGGTGCGCGATGAACGAAGCAACGCAGGTCGTGAGCGCGGCGATCATCAAGGACGGGCGGCTTCTCCTCGCGCAGCGCGGGCCCGGTTCGCACGCGTGGTGCTGGTGCACGCCGGGCGGGAAGGTGAACGCAGGGGAGACGCACGACCAGGCGCTCCAGCGAGAGATGTTCGAAGAATTGGGGT